>BNJS01002361.1_pt1 | contig 233009 bp, 274 predicted proteins | sample 8540461 | NCBI WGS metagenome assembly BNJS01 (sample SAMD00202454, study PRJDB9452) | human saliva metagenome | isolation source: human saliva | place: Japan
ATTTACCTAGCAGGAGGATGTTTCTGGGGCGTGGAAGGATACTTCCAAAGAATTAACGGAGTGGTTAATACAGAAACTGGATATGCAAATGGAAAGACAAATGATACAGATTACGAGCATATCGGGATTACAGATCATGCAGAGACCGTCAAAGTTGAATATGATTATTCCAAGATTTCTCTTGAGGAAATCTTTGCTTCACTATTTCCGCATAATAGATCCGACTTCAGTCAATAAACAGGGAAATGATATAGGACGTCAGTACCGCACTGGAATTTACTACGAAAAGGATGAAGACGAAGAGATTATCAAAAAAGTCATGGATTTTGAAAGCAAGAAATATGGAAAACTAGCTGTAGAAAATCAGAAATTGAAGAATTTCGTGTTAGCTGAGGAATACCATCAAGATTATTTAGATAAAAATCCAAATGGATACTGCCATATAAATTTAAACATGGCGAAACAACCTTTGATAGAGGAAGATTTAAACCTCATCCAAAAAGAAAACAATCAATGACTTGGACGAGCTTTCTCGATCGGTTATGTTTGATTCAGCAACGGAACGTCCTTTTACGAGTCCATTAAATAAGGAGTACCGCAAAGGGATTTATGTAGATAAACTCACCGGGGAGCCCTTATTCGCCTCTAAGTATAAATTCGATTCCGGTTGCGGATGGCCGAGCTTTTTTTCAAAACCTATTTTAAGCGACAAGATAGAGGAAAGAATTGATAAAAGTCACGGCATGATCAGAAACTGAAGTTAGAAGCAAAAATTCGGATGTTCATTTAGGACATGTATTTACAGATGGACCTAAAGAAAAAGGTGGACTCAGATACTGTATCAACGGCGCTAGCCTTGAATTCGTCCAATTTGAGGAGATGGATGATAGGGGATATGGGGAGTACAAAGTGCTTTGTGAGTGAAGCAAGGCATAAGCTTTGGAAACAAAAATAAGACCGTAGCTTAATTGCTATGGTCTTTTCGTTTTAAATCACATATTTTGATATTTGAGTTCTTCCGAAGGAGTAAGCCCCAATATAAATTCCTCAAAGCTGTCTGCGAGTACAATTATCTCATGGTCGTATTCTGCTGAGCAGAGCGATACTTTTGGTTCTCCATTCTTGCCACAATCTCTATAGTCCAGGTATATCATTTCGTGACCGCCTGATATTGTGTCAGCTATAATAACACCAATATCCCTAGGATATTCCCATTCTTCGTACCAAAACTCATTGCCATAGGTTCCAAATAGGGAATCATTTTTTTCTTCTGATATGCTGAAGATTTCTTCTACATCAACACGATATCGATTTTTTTCATCAAACCAAACAGTTTTTAGTGGCTTGCCACCATTTCGCGTTTTCATTAGTGCTATATATGATTCAGGAAGCTTGTATCCAAGTCTTTCCTCTGCTTCGCGCACCATTTCATCCGTTAGAGCTTCACCGGTGCAAACTTCATTTATGTAGTCGCTTTCTTTCCAAAAATTATTAAAGTCGATACTATCAAACATACCTAATTCCTCCATTACGCCTCCGGCTTTGTACATCATACCTCCAGCTTATAATACCATTTTTTTGGATGGTATGTTATATAATAATATTATAAAACTGAAACAAGTATGATTCGGAGAGAAATGGATAAAAAGATTTAGTTTATTTTAAAAATAGAATTGATTCGATAGACTGGGATACTGATTTTTGAAAAATGCGGACAAGGAAAACTATGAGATTTTAGATAGACTTTGTGAATGCATAAAGAATGAGCTTACGAAAAATCAAAAATCAAAGATATTACCAGAAGCATTTCTACTTCTTGCAGATAATGTAGGTTGTGCAGAGGATTTTTGAGCGATATGAAGAAAATTTTTGTAAACCGACTTGAGGAAGAAGGCTTGCTCACAAAAAGAACTATCAGAGTTATTCCGTCAAAACACAAACCGAAGACAAGGATAGCACATTTCAAAAGCTATGATGATAAGGTATGGATATCAAAATGGAAACTATAAAAGAATTTTTTTAAATAGCGAAATATATCTAGATACCCTAAAAGAGTTAGATCTTAATAATTTCAACAATGAAATACAAAGCGTAGAGATAGACTTGTTGAGAAACAGACTAAAACAAAGACAATTTTTGATAGAAGGATTTAATTGCAAGCTACATTCAGAAAAAGAATCAGTAGAGTTCTTCAGGCAAATGATAGAAGAAAATCGAAAAGATATAATAATCTGGAGTAAGAAATTCTGGCAATACTGTGATGATATGACTGAGGAATATCCTGATGGTGAATTTCCTGAGGGCGAAGAAATCGCAGAAGATGACAAATCGACTTTGATAGAAGAAGGCAAATACTCTCTAACAAGCGTTGCTATGTATATAATTGAACTTGATATTTTGATGAACCATCAAAAGGTTTTGGCTGACTATTACAAGAGAGTCGATATTCCCGGCGCGGTAAAATATGCAAGAGAGATGAAAAGTTTATATAAGGCAGTTTTTAGTTAAATTAAGATAATTCACTTACTGATAGACTTTAGTGGATTCACAAGGAGAAAAAAATGTATATCGAAAAATACTGGGGAGAGTATATCGGAGGCTCCGATGATAGCCTGAGCCTTCTTGCGTTCTTAGAGGATCAGAATAAAGAAGAGATTGCTCTTAATGAAATCTTTGCTAAGATAGGTTTAGAAAAGCTTGACTTGAATTTCCGTCAAACTACAGAATACCTAGGTTTTCTTCGCTCTAATGGTGTAGAAACGGACTTTCATTTTGCCATAGATGTCATAGTAGATATCGCTGCGATTTTGCTTGAGTGCAAGATAAATAAAGTTGTAAATCTTCATGACCTTGACGAGTACGACGCGCCATTGCGTAATATACGCATAATTGCAACAACAGAGGAGCTTAGATCTATGGATAAGGCCTTGCTTGATTTTACCCAAAACCCACTCGAATATGACCTAGGTGAGATGATAGGTGAAGATGATATCAAAGATATGGCAGCGCAAGTAGAGGAAATGCGTAAGGAACTGTTTTCATAAAATAATAGAGTCTTGATTGATGAATATTCAGTTAGCACATAGTTTGTTGCCACATGCATAAGTATGGAGGAGGCCTACAATGAAAAGTAAAGTGATTATACCAGTGATTTCAATCATAATAATAGTACTCGTGTTATTAGGATCGGCTTTCCTATTGATACATAAATCAGTATCATCAAAACAGGAGTTCGTCTCATCACCTTATACCATAGAAGTGTACATAACTGAGGGAAATCGTGATGTAATAGTTGAGCCATCAAATGATGACAAAGTTCATATAACATACTATGGAAATGGAAAGAGCGATGCACCTAGGGAAGAACTAGGTCAAGTAGTTTATAAGAGCAAGCACAAAAGCTCAATCTTTGGCTTTATCTTTAATACCTCATCAAAGAAGACCATCGTAAAGGTGCCAAAAAATATATTAGTGCTTAATGTTTTAAACGAAAATGGCGATAGCACCATCAAATCAATAAATAATAAGGATTTAGCGATAACAGTGAATAGCGAAAATGGTGATGTATCTATTGAAGATGTCAAAGTATATTACACTGAAATAAATCTAGATAATGGAGATGCTTCGATTAAGGCGGATTTACACGGCCTAATAGCTAATTCCCAAAACGGCGATATACACGCCAAGTTAAAAGGTGAAGAGTCGGATTATTCTAGGGAATTTAAGGAAGACAAAAGATACTATAATGTAAGAACTGAAAATGGAGATGCAAAAGTAGATTTCTATAAATAGATAAAATAGGAGATATGCCATGACAATCAAGGAGTTTGCTCAAGAAAAAAACGTTTTAGATAGCACCGTCAGAGCTTGGTGCGATAAGAACTTAATTAGAGGGGCAAAGCTGGACGAAAAGACGGGGCAGTATGATATACCTTCAAGTGCTAAGACTCCGTATACCCAAAATAGAGCATATAAGGGAGATAAAATTTATATAAGTATTGTACGAGCAATAATGAATGAATTTGATGTATGCGCAAAGCTTTATAAGATTCACGAGGACGAATTCGAAGGATATATTGACGATTTAGTAGAGGCGGGGATAATTGCAAAGTACATTGCAAAGGATACAGGAATAGAGTATTATAGGCAGACGCTTAAGAGCAGTGAATTCTCCAAGCTTCCGATGAACAAAATTAAAGCTTTCCTGATTGAGGCAAAGAAAATCGTAAGTGTTAATCTAAGTAAATAGGTGTTGCAAACTATAAAATGTAATAATTCAAGTAGAATCATCCAAGGCCAGCCCTTGGGTGTTTTTTTTGCATAAAATATTGACATTTTTCAGACTAAAAAAATATAAAATTTTTTTATAGACAAAAAGTTAATATTTGCAATTGATAATTGTAGGCTAATTAAGAGGGGAAACCGGTGAAATTTCGGTACGGTCCCGCCACTGTGATGCTAGGCGTTTCAGTCATTTCCGAGAATTACTAGATACTAACTACTTATGATTGACAAAGGCTAAGTCAGATACCTCTTTGCGTGAGTAGCTTTTGGCGTGGTATTGAAGCTATTAGTAGAATGGATAATAGTAATTAAAAACGGGTTGCTGATGTAATCCGTTATATTTTTGTTTCATATGCATAAATTTTTGTCTATTAATAATATGTTGGTAACTATGATGCCAGCATATAATAGTGGTAATAATATTTACATATTCACACATAAATTAAGTTATTACAATTCGTTAAAGCTAAGGAAAGGAAGCACGAAATGACAAAGATGTCAGAAAAGAACTGGGCTAAGAGAATCAGTGTATTTTTGCTAGCTTTCGCAATGCTATTTACCGTAATAATTCCATCCAGCATGGACAAGGTATATGCAGAGGGAGGAGCGAATGCACCGGTTACTGTTAACCTAACAATCAGTAACAAAACAGCACTAAAGGATCTCAAAAACGACTACGGTACTGATAAAGAGGTACCTAACGGAGCAAAGAATGAGATTCTAAGCAAGCAGATCACTGTAAATGATGGTGAAAGCGTTCTAGATGCAATCAAGAGAGAACTTGGTGCATCAAATATTGCATATCAGCTAAATGGAACTAAGGGTTTCAATAGCATTGCAGGATTAAAGGAAAAGTTAGGTATCCTATCCGAAGTAACAAAGGGTGGAAGAAAATCAACTGATGATTTCTCAGGATGGTATAATTTCTTAAATGGTGCAAGCACAAATGTAGGATTAGACCAGATGAAGAACAAGTCTGGGCTAGCAGCTGGTGAAGTTGCTATCAACAATGGAGATAGCATTGCTATTAAGTATTCTGTTGACGGTGTTGAGTTTGATAATGAGTATAATCAGGTGTTCACAATTGATAGTTCAATCAAGAACCTCGAGCTCAAAGTTGGTGATACATACGAAGTACCTCTTGATAAACTAAAATATCAGCCAGAGAATTGGTCATCAGCAAAGAGCTTCAGTGTATTTTTCTTTATGGTTGCTAAGGACAAGGTTTTGAAAGTTGACAATACAGATCGTAGTGTTAAATTCATCGCTAAGTCACCTGGAACAACAACAATTAGAATAGAGACACCAAATGAGCTTGCAGATACTATGACAGTAACTGTAAAGGCTAAGTCTGAGGAAAAACCAGAACCAAGACTTGTAATTGACGGAAGCACTTGGGATATGACTAAGGTCTTTGAAACAGAAAAGCAGGGACCACACTCACTCAAGGTACAGGTTAAGAAGAATGGTCAGTATGTAGATGTAGATAAGAATAAGGTTAAGTGGAACATCAGCAATGGTGCTACAAGCCGTGTATTTAACGGTGCATTCTGGATTACTGTAGACCATGAAGCTACATTTACAGCAACTCTAGAAGAGTTCCCTAACGAAAGGTATCATTCAGAGCAAAGATTAAGCCTGTCCCAATGACTGACTTTGATGTAAAACTCCCAACAACATATAGAATCAGCGCATGGAACAACCTTGCAGGAAGCTGGTCAAGCAAGACAAGCGGAAGCTACTATGTTGGTATCATTGAAGGCGAAGGAACAGACAACTATAAGATTCTTCCTAAGCCAGCTAATGCATCAAACACTGAGGTAACTTGGGAAGCTCTAACACCAGAAATTGCTACATATATGGAGTTATTTAAGAACGGTATCATTCCTGTAAAGGCTGGTACAGCAAAGTTTAAGGTGTCAAGCAAGGCAAACCCAAATGTATTCAAGATAATAGATGTTAAGCTTGAGTATAAGAATCCTATGGTTTCAGCAACACCAGAGGAAGAGGAAGTTGTTTTAAAGGTTGGAGAAACAAAGAACCTTAACTTCACTTTGACCCAGTTAGACCTTCAGAGCAGAGATTCAACTGGACATTTGATCAGCCAGGCATCGTTGATAACGAAGAAGTTGTAGAGTCATCAGGAGTTACCGGTGCACTTCCAACATTCCTACACAAGATAACAGGTCTTCAGAAGGGAACTGTTACAGCTACTGCAACACCTTGGGATACAACAGGTGGAGCAAAGCCGGTTAAGGTTAAGATCCATGTTCTTGGAACTATGACAATCAAACCAAATAGAGAACTCAACAAGGACAATAATGTTGAGATTGAAGATGGTAATCTAACATATACCAAGAATGTTTCAGATAAGGCGACTTACTACATCAGCAACTCAATCCTAAGCAGACTTCTTAATGTTAAGGTTGATGGAGCAGTTATCGATAGCTCAAATTATGAGACTGAAGAGGGAAGCATTATCCTAAGTCTTAAGAAGGATTACCTAAACACACTAGCTCCAGGAAATCACACTCTTGAGGTTGAAACAAGGGATGGTAGAGTTGAGACTGCGTTCACAGTAAATGCAGCTCCAGTGACATATAAGGCAACTCATGAGTATAAGTCAATAACACCAGGTATGGAACTACCTTACGATGTTACAAGATTCCTTCCACACACCATTTATGATCTTCCAGATCAGAGAATTGTTATCTTAGGAAACCGTTACAGAGAAATCGAGGTTGCAGGTGGTAAGTGGATATTCAGAGGCTGGAACCCTGAATCAGCAACTGTAAATGGTGCAGATTTACACTTTGTTGGAAGCTGGGAGTTTGTAGCTAACCCAGTACAGCCTGTAGCTCCACCTGCAGCAGCTTCATCAAACAAAGGAGCAGCTAACGGAAGTGCAATTACAAATAATAAAGTTGTAAACACAGGAGACGCTTCTGGACTAGTACATATGATTATGCTTTTAGCATTCGCATCAACAATGATGACAGTACTAGTGATCAGAAAAAGAGTTAAGTAAGCATATAAGCTTTTAATTCAATAAATTAATTCGATGGGATGGCGAGGCTGTCTCCTCGTTTTATATTGATAAACTTTAAAAAAACAAATATTTTTGATATAATCAAAACAAAGTCAGATTATTTTAGGAGATATACTATGGCAAAGAAGAAGAGGGTTTCCTTAACGGATAATTTTGAAGAGGTTCTTAAGAAGAGGGATTTTGAGGCATTCAAAGCCATCTACGAAAAATGTGAGCTGAATGCATATTATGATGGTCGCTTTGGGCTTAGAACAGCACTTCACCACAGAGATATTAATGAGGAATTTGCAAGATGGCTGATTGAGCAAGGGCTTGATGTAAATGTCTTAGACTACTATGAAAACACGCCTTTATGTGCACATGCTACATACGGAGATGGCATGGTGAAAGTCTACTATGAGCTTGGAGGCGATATCAATAAAGCTAGTAAATACGGAACGACGGCACTTCACAACGCAGCAGATTACCATCATGTGGATACGGTAAAGTTCCTAGTTGATAATGGAGCAGATGTTTTTGCTAAGGATGATATGGGAAGGGACGCGCTTAGTTATGCTTTGATGAATTGTGGAGGAATATATATTATTCCTATGCTTGATATTGCAGAGATTCTACTTAATGCTGGAGTTTCAATCACACCGGAAATACGAGGCAGTGTAAGAAAGATGGGTGAAGACTTCGAATTTCACAGAGATAGTTTCAAAAAAGAAAATATCGAAGAAATTGATAGTGCGCTTCAAAAGATGTACAAGCTTTTTGCAGTAGAACCTGTAGCAAGAAGGGTGATTCACGATGGAGTTTCACCGATAATTCCTTGCGAAGGAACGTGGAAAAAGAAGTTTAACTACCTTTGGGACTATCTTGTTCCATCATCTGGACCGGCAAAGACCGTGCAGGGAGAGCTTATACAGAATTGGCGGGCGAATAGGTGATGAGTTCTACAGAAATGGTGGGATCAACTGGGATAGGGAATATAGAAAGATGGCTGATGCCCTTCCGGGTTACTTCTCACTAGGAACAGCGCTTTCGGATGATGAACTTGCAGAGCTAAACACACTAGTATCAAAAATCAAAGCTAAAGGAACTTCAGATGCTGTCTTAGATAGAATTTGCGAGCTTGCAGTTGTATGGGTGTCTAAAAATCCTGAGCCTATAGCACTAGCAAAAGCCTAGCTATAATAGATAAATTTAATATCTGTTCAAAATATTAAAGAGGGGAAATAAACCCCCTTTTTGTACGATTCTTTTGTCCGATTTCTAAAAATTATCGCAGAATTACGTGTATATTTTTTTGCATAAAAATAGATTGCATATACAAAGAAGTGTTTTATATTATATTGGTGGGGTATATTCAATTGAGTACAATTTTTTGTGCATACCCATGCACATTTTTTATGCAAGTAATTAGTTAGTGTATATGTAGAAAAGGGAAGGGACATGAACAAGAAACGACTAGTAAGTATTCTATTAACAATGCTTATGCTCAGCAGTCTGACTTTCAACTTTGCTTCGGTATGGGCAGAGGGCGAAGCCACGAGCGAAAGCGAGCAGGTAGCAGAGAATACAAGCAATGAGCAAGAAGCTAGCACGCAGGCTGAAGCAGAAAACGGAGAAATAACGATGCTTCAGAGAGTGCAAGCAGTAATTCGCAAGAGCTGAATAAAGCTGCGGTAGCAAGCCAGGAGTCAGCTCCAGCAAGGACTAGATCAAAGAGAGCTGTATCTCAGCCACTGGATTATACATTTGATGTAAAATGGGCAAACGGTGTGTCCTCAGGTGTTGTGGATTATCACTACGATGATGCAGCAGATCCTGATCACAAGAACCTCATCATGACACCAGTAAATCGTGAACTAAAGGTAGCTACACTGGCATATTCACTAGCTATAAATAATGATGCTACAACAGTTCTCCCTGCTGGAGCCATAAAGATTACTATGCCAAACTACCTGTTTGAAGCTTGGACTGATAAGTACAAGGTGAACAGAATCGGTGAATATACCGTTGATAATCCGGTAAAATGGCAGATTCCTAAGGCACCAGCGACATCTTCAGTTAGTGACTTTAACTATGTAGATAATGGCGATGGAACTTATACAGTTACAAACTTTAAGCCTATTGCAGGTGGAGCTAAGCTTCACTTTGAGCAGGCATTTCAGTTTAGACCGCTATATATACAGGTTGATAGAGATGGAGTTCAGAAGAAGGACCTGAGCTTTAAGCTAGAGATTGATAGCAATGGAGATGGAACACCTGATGCTACAACCACACGTGACCTATCAGCTGAGATACATAATAAGACAGAAAAGATAACTATAGATTTAAAGAAGGACCACCTATCAAAAGAGGGTGGAGTATACTTCAGTTGGCAGGATGTTTGGGGCCCAAAGCCTAGCGATGCGAAGGATTACTTCTATGTGGTTTGGTATGCAGATGTAAAGCGTAGCCAAACAGATACAATTCCAAATAACTATGAGATAGTTCAAGATAACAGCGATGGTGAGCTAATAGGAGCAAAGAAGAAGGATGGCGCATATAACGTGCCTTACGGATTCATCCCAAAGACTAGCCTTGATAGAAATACTGATACAAGCTACAGTGGAATAGCCGAAAGCGGATGGCAGGATAATCTAAATCAGGTCAGCTTGTATAACGAGTATACGGGCCCATGGGCATCACACACTATGAAAGGTCTTGGCTTTGCAGATTGGGATCATGCACGTATGCTACTTCTCAAGCGTTATCCAGTTTCTATCCTTAAAGATGCTAAGAATAATGGCGTGGATCTTGAGACCACAGGCGTGCCTGTTACAAACAAGGTGACTGTTAAGACCAAGCTAGCAAATGGTGTAGAGTATACTGATACTGATACAGAATCAAAGGTAATTAATGTAAAGGAATATTCTGGAGTAAACAATATTTGGAAGTACGATGCAGCAGACAGAATTAATGGCAGAATTACAATACCTGGAGCTCTTGATTTCACGCTAGGTGGAGATGACAGAGAGCTTAGGTTTAGACCTAACCTAAGGACATTTGAGACTGAACTTGAGGGTAATCCATTGACAGAGCCTACTTTTGATGATGATGCAGGTGATTATAAGGCAAAGCCATATACTGCAGAAATTGAAGAAGGAGCCTTATACAATTCAACTACTAGGGATGCATCGGGCAATAGGCTTAAGAGCTTCAGAGAAAATGAAGCTAGCCTAAATAAACTTAGCGATGAGGATGCCACATATAAGAGTGTCGCAATTACGCTTTCATCACATAACGGTGTTAAGTCATCTATTGGTGGATGGACTATAGATACAAATCCAGATAACTCACAGTCTCGCTCTAAACCAATCGAAATTTGGACAAGAAAAGCAGGAGAAAGTGGTTTTACAAGTATGGAGAAATCACTTTTGATGCAAATGGAAAGTATACATTTAACTCAACTGATGGATCTGTAACAGTCGATGATGCTAAGGGTAAGGAAATTCCACTACCTTCAAACACAGCAGGTCTTAAGTACAAGTACACAAGTGAGTATTTCCACTACAAGTTCAATGCACAAACTGTAGTAGAGCTTCATCCTACAAATCATCTAAAGGGACTTCTTACAGCAGATAAGAATCAATATAATTATTCAGCAATCTCAACATATGCAAAGGTAAGCTTTGATGAGAATGGAGCAAAGAAGCAGAGCACTGACACTAAGGGATATCCGCTATATGTAGCGACAGTACTCATGTCAACAATTAGTCCTAACTTCAGCGACAACTTGGAATATTCAATGGGAGAGCTAGTTGATGATCCTGTTAGAGGCGTACAGACTAATACAATAAAAAATAGATTCAGACAGTACTCGTCCCTTTACGATAGCGGACTACCTGATCGTGAGTACCTAAATAACTATGTCTATAATAAGGGAACTTTATATACTTTGCTTCCAATAGGAACTAGTGTTCAGAAGTCAAGTGTAGCCCTTAGTGGTGGACCTTATTGGCAGCAGACAGCACTCACACAGGGTGCAGAATATCAGATAGAGATGATAGAGGACTGGGAGGGAAGTGGTCAGACCATGATGAAGATTGACTATTCATTCCCACCAGAGAAAGCTAATTTAAAGACATATAGCAACCACGACTTTACATTGAATCTAATTTACAAGCTCGATAATCCGTATAGCAATATCATTGATAGAGGAAACAGTGTAACAACTACAACCATGCTGAACTTTGATCCAGATGAAAAGGATGTTGTGCGTAAGCCTCTGGAAACTGTGCAGAACGAGTACAATAGGCTAGTTGAGAAATCAAAATTTGATAATCTAACAAACGGAGATTTAAACAACTGGCGTATGCTGAGTAAACCAATTCAGTATAATCCAGTAACTGTTACGCAGTCAGGACTTACTAAGGAAGTAGCTAACAATATAGATAACTCATTCTCAGGTAGCTCAGACACATATATCGGAAACGGATATAGTTATAGAATTGCTTATACAGCTTCTAACTATACACGCTCAGATAAGCTCGTATTCTACGATGTTTTGGATAACGGAAGTGAGGATGCAGCAACAGAGTGGAAGGGTACATTTGAGAGAATCGATGTTCGCTCAATCGATACAAAGCTAGCGTATGGAATACCGGGCGAGACAGCAAAGCCAGTAGTATACTATGCAACTACAGTCCCATCAGAGCTAAATGTCGATGACAGCTCAGTTTGGTCAACAACTATGCCAGCTGATAAGTCAAGCATCAAAGCTATAGCAGTTGATGTTAGAAAAACAGATGGCGGACACGACTTTATTCTAGACCACGGAAACAGCTTGAGTTTCTACATATATATGAAGGCTCCTAAGGACAAGAGTCTTGATAAAAAGAAGGCTGTAAATGAAGTTATATCAAATGCGAGAAACTTCACAGGTGAGCAGGCAGGTGCTGGAGATCAAGTTCTAAAGTACAAGGCTCACTCAGAGATTACTCTACATGTTCCTGACCTACAGCTAAACAAGGAGTCGACCTCTGCATCAGGTACAGAAGAGGCGCCAGCAGTTATAGCAAACGAAAAGGATACAGAACTTACATACAGACTTAAGATAAAAAACAACGACACAGTGCTAGCGGCAAGAGACATAAATGTTGAAGATGTAATTCCAGAAGGCCTTGAAGTAAACAAGGATGATATAAGAATCACATCTGCAGCGCTTAATCTAAATAATGTTCCTCTGAGCAGTGCAACGGGAGTGGGTCTAACTCAGGACGGACAGAAGCTAAGCTTTAGTGTAACGCTTCCTAAGGATGCTGAGATGACAATCACAATCCCAACTAAGCTTAAGGATAAGACAATAAAGACAACTGTGCTTAAGAACACAGCAAAGATAACAAAGGCTGAGGATATTGACCTTGATGTAAAGAGCAATACAACATACCATAAGACAATAAGAACTTATGAGTTAAATTATGTTGTAAATCCAGATCCTAACTACGGAGCTCCAGCAGATAGCACTACGCCAGCGGCTGTAACAGAGCTAGAGTATGATACAAATCAAAACCTAGTTCCTGCCCTAACGACTACTAAGAAAGTAAATGATGATGGGATTCAGGGGATTTGGAGTTTTGATGGATGGAAGAAGGCAGTTACAGATAACTCAACTATAAACTCTGTAAATATCCGTGAGAACACTACGGTCTATGGAACATGGAAGTTTACTCCAACTCGTGACCTCTCAGTAACAAAGAAGTGGGTTAACTATAAGGGTGAGAACGATCCTGCTCCAGTAAATAAGGTTAAGATTGAACTGCTTCAGAACGGAGTGGTTAAGGAAACAAAGGAAGTTAATGCTTCAGATAACTGGACATATACTTTCAAGGACCTAGAAAAGTTCAATCCTGCAACGGGAATTCCTTACACATATACAGTTCGCGAGCACGGACTAAATGCACAGAACAAGATAGATTATGGTGCTTCAATGTATACCGCAAGCACAGATGGTACTATGGATCAGGGCTACACTATTACAAATAAGAAGTCCATGCCATGGGTTCCAATGATTCCTGCAACAACTAGCTTAACGGTTACAAAGCAGTGGGAAGGTCTATCACAGGCAACATCGACGCTCAGTCGGTGAAGGTTGTGCTTTATAAGAACGGTGTGGCAACTACAAGAAATACAACGCTTGATAAGAACAATAACTTTAAGGCGACATTTGCTGGACTTCTAGATGCAGATACAGTTGGTGCAGCAAAGAATGTTTACAGCGTCAGGGAGCTTGATGCAAACGACAGTGTACTTGAAGAAGGAAGTACAGTAACTATAAACAATAGAACCTTCAAGGTTCACTACGATGGTAAAAAAGTCGTAAATACTTTGGTGGATCCAAAGACAGAGATTTCTGGTAAGAAGATTTGGGACGATGCTAATAACCAGGATGGAAAGAGACCTGATGAAGTAACAGTGCATCTACATGCAAACGGAGCTGACACAGGAAAGACTGCAAAGGCAACTAAGGCTAGTAACTGGGAATATAGCTTTAAGAATCTAAATGTATATGATGAAAATGGTGATGCAATCACATATACTGTTACAGAAGACCAAGTTGAAGGCTATGAAGCTCCAGCTATAAACGGTACAGACATCACAAATAAGCGCGTTCCGGATACACTTGACATACCAGTTGAAAAGATTTGGGATGACAACGAAAACGAAAGCCATATGAGACCTGATAAGATACACGTTTATCTCTATGCGGATGAAGTTCTTATCAAAGAACAGGAGCTAAGCGAGGCAAACGCATGGAAGCATGTATTTGAAGACATGCCTAAGTACAGCGCTGGTAAGGAGATAAAGTATAGACTAAGTGAACCACCAGCTAACAACTATAATGTTAAAATCACTGGAGATGCGCAGGCAGGCTTTAAGGTGACGAATAGCTACTATGTATTTGCAACCACTGACACTGTATCGGTTAAGAAAGTTCTTGATGGAAATCCTTTGATTAATGCTAACTTTAGCTTCCGTCTTGAGTCTGAAAATGTAAATAATCCAATGCCAGAGGGAAGTGATAATGGATCAAAGCTAATCCAGATAAACGGTGCTGGTGAAACAGACTTCGGTGAAATCGAGTTTGAAGAAAAGGGGATTTACAAGTACTATATTACAGAAATAAATAGCGGTGAAAAGAACTACACTTACGATGCTGCGCGTTATACAGTGACATTTGATGTTCGCGATGAACAGGGCCAGCTCGTATCATACAAGAAAATCGAAAAGGAAGATGGTACAGAGGTAGAAGCTGTGAAATTTACAAATGTTTACAAGCTTCCAGAAGTTCCTAAAACAGAAAAACCTTCAGCTCCTAATACCTTTGATGATAGCAATGCTATGAGATATATAGTTCTTCTAGCTGCAAGCATGCTTCTTATCGTTTTTATCGAATACAGAAAGAGAAGCGGACTAGCTGATACAAAATAGTAGATCTTAGCGGGATACCTCTTTAGGGAAATACTATACAAATTCAAGGCCACTAGTTTCTTAGGAGACTAGTGGCTTTTTCCTTTTGATGTAGAAATATACTAAAATATGATTTATAATAAAAACGAGTCTAGCGCTAGCGCACTAGTCTAATAGCCAGTTTTGATGGCTGATGAATAGGTAAGTTTATACTAGATGGATAAAGGAGGCAAAATGGATAGAGACGATAGAGAATTTGATAAATACAATAACGGAAATTCTAGCGATGATAGTAACCAGCAAAGGCAGTCAAATGGTGGATTTGTTCCTTGGTCTGCGCAGCAGCAAAACGGCCAGAACCAGCAGTATCAGCAGAGAAGGTACGAGTACTATGGTTCAGGACCGGGTTTCAACATGGCTCCTCAGCCAGTTAGAAGAAATAGCGGACTTAAGGTTGGTTTAATCATTGCTCTTGTAGTAATAGGGTTTATATTTATAGCTGGTGTAGGCTGTAATGCCTTTGTATCGGGAATATTTTCTGGGATTGATGATAAAAATATACAGTACGAATTTGGTCATGACTATGTTGGAGTTTTATCTCTTTCCGGAACTATAACTGACGGAGATAGTAGGGATGGCTACAGTCAGGACTGGATCTTAGATAGAATCGACCAGATGAAGAAAGATAGCAAAAACAGAGGTATTCTTCTTAGCGTTAATACACCAGGTGGAAGCGCGTATGCGACTGCTGAGCTCTACAATGCTTTGCTTGACTACAAGAAGGTGACGGGAAACAAAATCTATGTTTACTTCGGATCACAGGCTACATCAGGTGGTTACTATGCAGCTATGGCTGGTGATAAGATTTATGCTAATCAGGAATGCTGGACGGGTTCAATTGGTGTTATCGTAGGACCTATGTACAACCTTTCCGGGCTATATGAGAAGTTTGGTATTCAGCCATACAGCTTCAAGTCTGGTGCAAACAAGGATATCGGAGCAAACTATAAGGACATGACTGATGAGCAGAGAAGCATTATGCAGAGTCTAGTTGACGATTCATATAACAGATTTGTAAAGGCTGTTATGGATGGTCGTAAGATGGATGAGGCGACTGTTAGAACTCTTGGTGATGGCAGAATTTATTCAGCTAATCAGGCCCTAGAGAACGGTCTTATAGATAAGGTCGGATCGCTTGATGATGCGATAGATGCAATGAGAAATGACTGTGGACTAGATACTGTGGATTTTGAGAGCATAGTATATGAGCAGAAGACAAGCTTTAGAGATCTCTTTGGATTTAGCTCAGAGAAGAAGGAAGATAGCCTAGATAAGCTACTCAATATACTAGAGAGCAGTAACAAAGCTAGCATCCAGTACATTGCGCCAGTTCAGAAGCAGTAGTAGCTATTATAATCAAAAGAAATTTAAATGGTGTTAAGTTAATTTACTTGACACCATTTTTTACTTGTGATATATTATCTATGTTAAGCTAAAATACTTGACGGCAGAGGAAGAATAAATGGAAGATTTTGCAAAGACAAGTATGCTCTTCGATATATATGGAGGCTTGCTTACAGACAAGAAGAAACGCGTGATGGAGATGTATCACGAGGACGATATGTCGCTTTCTGAGATTGCAGAGGAGCTTGAGGTTTCTAGGGCAGCTGTGCATGACTCACTGAGGAGTGCTGAGAGGCTGCTTCGCTCCTATGAGGATAAGCTAGGAATACTAGATGATTATCTTCGCAAGGAGAAACTAGCAGATGAACTTAGAGCTCATATATCTGAAGCTAGAGAACTTTTAGTGATGGATATGGCAGAGCGCAAGAGCAAGAATGAGCTTGATAGATGTTTAGCAAAAGCGGCAGAACTGATAGATGAACTTGATTAGTTAATGGAGGATAATTATGGCATTTGAGAGCCTTTCAGATAAACTACAAAATGCCTTTTCCAAATTAAAGGGCAAGGGAGTTATCACAGAGTCAGATATAAATGCGGCTATGAGAGAAGTCAAGCTGGCCTTACTAGAAGCCGATGTAAACTTCAAGGTAGTTAAGGAATTTGTTGCGATAGTTAAGGAGAAGTGCTTGGGAGCAGAGGTGCTCCAGAGTCTCACACCTGCGCAGCAGATTATAAAGATAGTAAATAGCGAGCTCATCGATTTGATGGGCGGATCAGGAAGTAAGCTAACATATTCGCCTTCAGGATTTACCGTTTTGATGATGGTGGGTCTTCAGGGTACAGGTAAGACTACAACCTGTGGTAAGCTAGCTTCATTCCTAAAGCAAAGCGGTAAGAAGCCTATGCTAGTAGCCTGTGATATTTACAGGCCTGCAGCTATTGACCAGCTCGAGGTTGTCGGAAAGGCGGTTAACACACCGGTTTTCACGATGAGAGAGAGCAAAGATCCAGTGCAGATTGCTTTGGCAGCAAAGGAAGATGCAGAGCATAAGGGCTTTGATGTTTTGATCATAGATACAGCAGGACGACTTCAGATAGATGAGAATCTGATGGAGGAGCTTGCAAGCATGAAGTCTGCGGTAAGACCTCACGAGATACTCCTCGTAGTCGATGCTCTTACAGGACAGGATGCGGTAAACGCTGCTGATGGATTTAACCAAAAGCTTGGAATCGATGGAATCATCATGACCAAGATGGACGGTGATTCAAGAGGTGGTGCGGCACTTTCAGCTAAGAAGGTAACTGGCAAGCCTATTAAGTTCATTGGAACCGGTGAGAAGTCAGATGCACTTGAGCCATTCCATCCGGACCGTCTTGCAAGCAGAATCCTCGGAATGGGAGATATGCTCTCACTTATTGAAAGAGCTGAGCAGGCCTACGATGAGAAGCAAGCCGAAAAGCTAGAGCGTAAGATCCGTAAGAACCAGTTCACACTTGAGGATTTTCTTGAGCAGATGGGACAGGTTCGCAAGATGGGTGGACTTGCTAAGATTATGGACATGCTCCCAGGAATGGGTGGCGGTAAGATTAGCGAGGCTGATATAGCTAAGGGTGAGAAGGAATTCAGAACCATGGAGGCTATAATCCGCTCCATGACTGTAGCTGAGCGTAAGAATCCAGGATTGCTAAATGCTTCAAGACGTAAGAGAATTGCAGCTGGATCTGGACAAAGCGTAAACAGTGTAAACAAGGTGATTAGCAAGTATGAGGAATCCAAGAAGCTGATGAAGCAGTTTGCGAATCCGAATGCTATGAAGAAGGGTAGCAAGCTATTCAAAGGCCTTTTCTAAAAAGGCTTGATATATCAGGGCTAGATGATTTTGATAGACCAAGATAAACAGACCATTAGCCGGAAATCCGGAAAAATATAAGGTAAATAAAGAGATTCAAATAAGGAGGAAATAGTTATGGTAAAGATTAGATTGAAGAGATTAGGTGCTCACAAGAAGCCTTTCTACAGAGTAGTAGTTGCAGATTCACGTAACGCAAGAAACGGAAGATTCATCGAGGAAATCGGATACTATGATCCACTAAAGGAGCCAGCAGTAATCAAGATCGATGCTGAGAAGGCAAATAAGTGGCTAGGAAATGGTGCGCAGCCAACAGATACAGTAAGAATGCTACTTAAGAAGTCCGGTGTCATCGAATAAGAAAGCGGTGCTAAAATGACTAATCTGGTAGAAATGATTGCCAAGGCACTAGTCGACAAGCCTCAGGACGTGCAGGTTAGCGAATCGACAGGTGATATGGGCATGCTGATAACCCTGCAGGTGTCAAGGATGACATGGGCAAGGTTATTGGTAAACAGGGAAGAATTGCCAGAGCTCTTCGCACGGTGGTCAAAGCTGCCGCTATTAAAAGCAACACTAAGGTTACGGTTGATATCGTTTCAGAGCCGCAGGGCGAAGTTGCTGAGACAGTAACGGAAGAACAAGGCGAAACCCTATAACTTAATAAGAACTTTATTTTGAGCATATGATCTAGGCCCGCTAAACGCCTGCTTTCATGTGCTTAAATTTTTAGGAGAAATATGAAAGAAATTGAAATTGGCATGATAGTTACTGCTGTCGGAATCAAAGGCGAGGTGAAGTTTTATAGCTTTTCCGATGATCCGATGAAGCTTTCAGAGCTTGAGTATATTTATGTCGGTAAGAATAAGACAAGGTATGATGTAGAGAAAGTTAGGTCACCAAAAGGAAACACCGCAGCTCTTAAGTTAGTTGGTATTGATACACGTAATGAAGCTGAGCTACTCAAGGATAAGCTTTGTTATATTGACGAGAGCATGCTAGCAGATCTAGATGAGGGTGAATACTATATCAAGGATTTGATAGGTCTTGAAGTTTTTGATGCAAAAGATAACTCGCCTGTCGGTGTGCTTGAAGATGTAATTCAGAATACAGCTCAGGATATCTATTTGGTAAAAACCAAAAAAGGATCTGAGATTCTTGTTCCAGCTGTTAAGGAATTCATCAAAGATATAGATATGGTGGCAGGAAGAATTTGCATAAATTTCATAGAGGGAATGAGATAATGAAGATTAACATTTTAACTCTTTTTCCAGAGATGTTTGCTCCGCTAACAAGTAGCATGCTTGGACGTGCAGCTGATAATGGTATCCTAGAGTTTAATATTGTGAATATAAGGGATTTCAGTCAGGACAAGCACTGCAAGGCTGACGACTATCCTTTCGGTGGTGGCCACGGCATGGTTTTGATGGCTGACCCAGCTTTTCGCGCACTTGAAAGTGTAGGTGCAGAAAGCACTAGAAATATCTATATGTCTCCTCGTGGCAAGATTTTAGATATGAAGCTTTCTGAGGAATTTGCTAGCGAGAAGGAAATCACGGTTTTCTGTGGTCATTATGAGGGTATAGACCAACGAATAATCGATGCTTGGGATATGCAGGAGGTATCGATTGGAGACTATATTTTAACTGGTGGAGAACTTGCTGCTATGGTTTTGATAGATACGGTTTCGAGAATGGTGCCAGATGTACTTCCTAAGGAGGCATCTGCTTTTGATGAATCGATATACTCAGGACTTTTGGAATATCCGCAGTACACCAAGCCACGTTCATATAGGGGAATGGATGTGCCTGAGGTTCTGGTTTCGGGGAACCATAAACTCATTGATTTATGGAAGTTTGAGCAGTCTTTAGCCCTTACAAAAGAACGTAGACCAGAGATTTTTGAACAATATGTGAACAATCGTGGTGAATTGTCAAAAGATGAGCTCAAAGTATTGGAAAAATTTCTGAAATGATGTAATATATACGTATGGTTAGATTGAAAAATAAGGGAATTTTCATATTCGCTATTTTGTGCATTCTGCTGATGATTATCATCTATGTAGTACCAGGTGTAGGGAACATGATAAAGGTGAGCTATGTAGCTGAGTACGGTGAACTGTCAATATACGATGACACCACTGGATACATGGTTCGTAATGAATCTGTTTATGAAGCTACAGCTAATGGTAAGCTAAATCGCCTTTCTAAGAACGGAGAGCTTATCCGAAAGGGTACTGCTGCTGTTGAGGTAAGCGATGGTAAGGAACCTGAGGAATCAGATGAGTTTACCGAAGTTAAGAATAAGCTCAAGGGGAAGATGATAAGCGTTGCTGATTACAAGGTGACAGAAGGAGGGCTTGTTTCTTACTATGTGGATGGTATGGAGAGCAAGCTCACTTTGAAATATGCAAGTCAGCTGATGAGAAGTTTTTCTCATCTCTAGATAAGCTTGAGGCTATCAAGCTTCCGGAGAGTACGGCACATAAGGGATATCCTTTGTTTAAGATAGTAGACGGTACCAAATGGTACATTGTGGCATTTGTGAGCAATGGCTCAGCTAAGAAGTACGAGAAGGGCGCTACTATAGATGTGATGTTCAATCCTGAGAAGGATAGGGATATTGCCCAAAAGGACTCAGATCTAATCCAAATGAAGGTCGTTGAGCTAAGCAAGTCAGGTGGAAAAACCAAGCTTCTTCTTGAGTCGAATAGGTACTTTGATGGTATAGGTTCAATGAGAAGTGTGCCTGTGAGATTGACGACGTTTAATGCTAGAGGTCTTATACTCGAGAAGAGCAGCATTACCAAGCTCGATGGAAAGACTGGCGTTTACGTAAAAGACAAAAAAGGTAAACAAAAATTTGTGCCAGTTAATGTAATTGGAGAAGATGGCGATAAGGTTGTCGTTTCAGATTCATATTATACTGACAAGGATCAGAATAAGGTGAGGACTCTTGACCCGTTTTCCGATGTAATCAAGCGTCCATAAGGGAAGTGATTTGATGTCAATTAAGGACAATATTTTAGAAATAGAAGCACAGATTGAGAACGCATGCACAAGAGTAGGCAGAAGTAAAGATGAGGTTCAGCTTATCGCTGTGACTAAGCTTCACACGCCTGCCGAAATTAACGAGGCTCTCGATGCTGGTATAACTGACATAGCTGAGAACAAGGTTCAGGAGATACTAAACAAGTACGAGGCTGCCTGTGAAGCGAGATGGCATTTAATAGGTCATCTTCAGACAAACAAGGTAAAGTACATAGTCGACAAGGTCGCTATGATTCACTCTGTTGATTCACTCAAGCTAGCTAAGGAGATAGACAAGCGCTCTTCAGCTATCGGAAAAACAATGGACATTTTGATTCAGGTTAATTCAGCTGAAGAAGAATCCAAGTTCGGTATCAAATCAACAGAGGTGGATTCTTTAATAGACGACATAGTAAATGAGTGCAAGTCCGTAAGGATTAAGGGGCTCATGTGTATTGCTCCTTTTGAGGAGGATGTAAATGACTGCAGACCTTATTTTGCAGAGGTTAAGGAAATCTTTGATAGATATAAGGATGATGAGAGAGAAGCAGTAGATTTCGAATTTTTATCCATGGGTATGAGCGGTGACTTTGAGGTCGCGATAGAAGAAGGCTCTAACATGGTCAGAGTTGGGACAGCAATCTTCGGCGTAAGAAATTATCGCCAAGAGGAAAAAAATAAATAAGTAAATTAGTCTAATTCAATTGATAAGTTAATTAAGGAGAAACAAATGGGATTCAAAGATTCATTGATGAAAGTTATAGGCATGGAAGAAATCGAAGACGATGAAATTGTCACAGAGCAGGAGCTAGAGGAGGCAAAGAGAAAGATCGTACGCGAGACAGAAAAAGAGACAAAGATTATGCCTTCTTTTAAGAAACCTGAATCTATAAATACAAGTGAAAGAATGTCAAGCTCCAGCTCATACAGAGGAACAGAAAAGAGGTTTTCAGTGACAAATACAAGTTCATTAAAGCTCATTTTGATTGAGCCAAAGGGATACGAAGATTGCACCAAGCTAGTTGACTGCCTAAAGGCACGTAAGCCAGTTATCATTAACCTTGAGAAACTAGAGACAGAGTCAGCTCGTAAGATCTTTGACTTCCTAAGTGGTGCTACATATGCGCTAAGTGGAAACGTACAGAAATCGCTAACAACATCTTCATTTTCGCTCCAGAAAATGTTGCAGTTTCAGCACAGCAGCCTAGCATAAGCAATGTCGCTGATGTGGATGACAAGAACCCTTGGAGGTAAGGCATGCCTAGCATCCTGGCTTATGCAGTTGGTAAGTTCGGAAACCTATTAGTATGGCTACTTGTCGCTAGGGCAATACTCAGCTGGTTTGCAGCAGATCCATATTCATATGCAAGAAAAATTTATGATGTGGTTGTCATGCTTACAGAGCCAATCGTGGCTCCATGCAGAAACCTCTTATCAAAGTATTTCAACACAGGAATGTTTGATTTTTCGCTTCTAGCTGCAGTAATATTAGTTCAGCTGGTGACGAGATTGGTTCTTTTAGCGATATATAATTTTATGATGTAAGGAGTTTTTATGATTACACCATTAGAGATAGAAAACAAAGAGTTTTCCAAGCAGATACGCGGATATAACGCTGACGAGGTCGATGAATTTTTAGATCTTATCATAGAGGACATTGAGACAATGCAGCAGGAACTTCTTGCGCTCAGAAACGAAAATGCTGAGCTAAAGGAGCAGAACGAAGACTACAAGCGTTCTCAGGTCAATGTTATGAACACTATCGATACAGCAAAGAAGCTTATGAAGGATATTTCAGAAAGCGCTGAGAAGAGAGCTGAGATAATCATAAAGAATGCTAAGCTAGATGCTGAGATGATAGTTAGAGATGCTAAGGATTCTGCATCACATTATGGAAACGAAAGCGCTCAGCTAAGAGATAAGATTTTGCAGTTCAGAGCAAGATATAAGAAGCTCTTGAGAGATGAAATCGATCATATAGATGATAAGGGAAGCGACCTTCTATCAGATCTTGAGAAGGAACTATTCGTTTCACCTGTTGATAAATCAAAGCTTCCAAGCAGCGTACTTCGTACAGAGGAGCTCACTAAGGTGGATGCTAGCAGCGATATTCTCAAGGAGCTTGAGAGAAGTGTAGCCGGTGCTACTAATAAGACTGAGAGCTTTGATGAAACTAAGGTAATCGAGACTGTTCCTGAGCATATGGAGACTAAGATTGGTGTTCCAAAGGAAACAGTTGCCCTTAACAGCAAGGATATTGAGGAATTGATACAGAAGGCTGAGAACAAGGTTAAGGGTAATGTCGAAGATTTAGACGAAATCTAAACTAAGGATGGAGGCGGGGCAATTTTGCCCCGTAATTTATTATGTGGGGAATTTTACTTGTAATTGCGATTGTGGCTTGCGACCAGCTTAGCAAGTATGCTATTAGAAGTCTTTTTAGTGTGAACGAGTCGGTGAGTGTAATCGGTGACTTTTTCGAACTCAGATATATTCAAAACGACGGCGCTGCATTCAGTTCATTTGCGGGAAAGCAGGCGTTCCTAATTGCCGTATCCATTATAGCAATTATCGGAGCTGCATTTTTTTTACGTAAAATGAAATCTGAGGGAGCGATGTTTAAAGTTGCTTTGCTTTGTATTATCGCTGGAGGAATAGGAAACTTGATAGATAGATTCCTTCTTGGTTATGTAACTGATATGCTTAGCTTTTCAATATTTCCACCAGTTTTCAATATAGCAGATATTGCTGTTTGCCTAGGCTGTGGAATTTTGATTGTCTATGTTCTTTTCTTTATGAAAGATGACAAGCCAGAGAAAGAGGTAGAATAGATGAGCGAAGCAAAGGTAACAAAGTATAGCTTTTCTATAGATTCATCCGATGCCGGAAAAAGAATAGATGCCTACCTTGGAAGCAAGATAGAAGAGCTTTCAAGAAGCCAGATTCAAAACTCTTTAGCAAGCAAGAAGTTCTAGTAAACTCAGCTATCTGCGAGGAGAAAAAATATAAGCTAAAGACAGGTGATAGCATTGAAGTGACAATATCTGTAGAGGGTGAGTATATTCCAGAGGCAGAGAAGATAGAGCTTGATATTGTTTATGAAGATGAGGATATCATAGTAATAGATAAGCCTAGAGGGATGGTTGTACATCCTGGTGCAGGTAACTATAGTGGGACCTTAGTAAATGCACTTTTATATCATGTAGGTGAAAATCTAAGGGCGCTTGGAGAAGCTGATAGGCCAGGCATAGTTCATAGAATAGACAAGGATACCAGCGGAATACTAGTTGTAGCAAAATCAAAGCTTGCTTTTGATTCACTCAAAGATCAGTTCAGTGAGCATAGCATCAAAAGATGGTATTACGCTCTAGTGTATAATAATTTCGGCGATGATAGCGGTGAGATAGATAGGCCTATAGGAAGAGACAGCAAAAACAGGTTGAGACGTGCAATAGATGGGGAAAACCCAAAGAGGGCACTGACTAGATACGAGGTTATGGAACGCTTTGGAAATATAGTTCTGATAAAGGCTATACTAGAGACTGGCAGAACTCACCAGATAAGAGTTCATCTCACAAGCATAGGTCATCCACTTGTCGGAGATACGCTCTACGGATCAAAGAAGGATAGATTCGGTGCAGACGGACAAATCCTTCATGCCGCGCATCTTGAATTCATTCATCCAAGAACTGGGGAAATCATAAGCTTTGATAGCGAGCCACCAGAATACTTCATAAAGGCTGTAGAAAAAGCTAAGAGACTTGCGGGATTAAAATAGAGGGGAGATATTCTCCCCATGGCTTAACCTAGGTGAATTCGATTTAATTAAGATTGTCTAATTTAGTAGTTATAAAGTAATGGAAGCAGCTAGATACTATCAGCTTCGGATTTAATATAGCTCAAACAGTCTTCGCAGATATAACCGCCCCTAAAGGTTATGTTGTGAAAGATGTTTCCGCATAATGAGCACTGAAAGTTCATAAAATACCCCCTTCTATTTTTCGGTTTAGCCTAATGGCAAGTATAGTTTGGGGAAGAAATTATAGCAAGGAAAATGTGATAAAATATCTTTGGGATATTTTGATACCTAAATGGAATAGAAAGGAAGCTAGACATGTACGATAATATAGTGTTGAAAAGTACTAAGACAAAGACCGTTGCATACACATGGGATGTTGAAAATCCTAGTAAAGTGATGTGCATAATTCACGGAATAGGTGAATATGTTGGGAGATATGATAGGATGGCAAAGGTCCTAAACGAGGCGGGCATTGCTGTAATCGGTGTCGATCTTCCTGGACATGGACTATCTGAAGGAAAGCGTGGGCATGCAGCGCCTAGAGCCTATGTGCTTGATGTTGTTACGGCTATGCTCGATTTCGCATCTGAGAGGTATCCAGGTGTTGATATAGTTCTTTATGGACACAGCATGGGCGGAAATATCTGTCTAGACTATAGAAACAGGGGAGCTAAGAATGACCTTCCTTGCAAATACATTATTTCAGCACCTTGGGTTAAGCTTGTTAAGCCAATTCCAAAGCCGCTATATGTCGCTGTCAAAGCTGGAGCAAAAATCATGCCTAAAAAGGCAATTTCATCGGGATGTAGTGCAAGTGATTTAGGAAATATAGAGATTGTTAAGTCTTATGACACAGATCCACTAGTACATCCATTTATCACTATGCAGTGCGCAGTTGATGGCTTTGATATAGGAAATGCTCTCTTTGATGGAACTCATGAGTCAAATGGAAGGGCTGATGATAAACCTACTCTTTTGATGCACGGAAGCGCTGATAAAATCTGTGCAGTCGAAGGTGCAAGAGAAATAGCTAGGCAAAACGAGAATGTAGATAGCTTTACTTACATAGAGTGGGAAGGCTATTATCATGAAATCCATAACGGCGGACCAGAGGCAGATGGATCAAAGGTCATTGAAACAATCAGAGATTTTGTTCTTGAATAGCTATGCATAGAAGAAGCTATGCATGATAGAACAATCTATTGCATCAAAATACAATCTTTGTAGTGTATAATTTAAACTTTACCAAAAAAGTATAATATCAGTTCAAAAATCATTGCACATTTGCATGTAATACTGTACAATAATCAAGAGTTAGTTTGTAGAAACTAACTCTTTTATAATGCCTCTACATTATATAAAAACTTTTAAAACATACATACCAAGGAACAGGAGGAATAATGAATAAAAAGGGTATTAAGGGAGCTATCGCTTTCATTGTGGCTGTAGCTGTAACGGTAGTTATGGTGTATTCAACCGTACAGACTGTCGAGAAGCGTAACTCCATTGCTAAACAACAGGCAAAGGAACAGGCCGAGGAACAAGCTGCAGGCTCAGAAGTCTCAACGGACAATCTTAGGGATGGAGAATACGAAGGTACTGCAACCGGTTACGGCGGCCCTCTTACTGTCCGTATTACCATCAAGGATGGAAAGCTGACAGATATTAAAGTTATATCACAAACGGAAACACCTGAATATTTCAACAGAGCAAAAGCTGTCATAGACAATATTCTAAGCAGTGGCAGTGTAGATGTTGACTCTGTTTCAGGAGCGACTATATCGTCGAATGCAATAAAGAAAGCTGTTGCTGATGCGCTTCGTAAAGCGGGCTCTAAGCAGAAAGCAAAAATTTCAATTGCAAAGAATGATGTAAGCAAAGCAAATAGCAGAAGAGCTAATGCAGGAGGAACATTTTCCATTGCAAATACGAACTTAAAGGATGGAGTTTATACTGGAACTGGTCAGGGTTTCAATGGACCGATTAGTGTTCGTGTAACTGTATCAGGTGGAAACATCGTTAATGTTGAAATACTTTCATATAGTGATGATGCACCTTACTTCAACCGTGCTAAAGCTGTAATCAGCAAAATGATAGGTAAGCAGGGAAGCAGTGTAGATACTGTATCTGGTGCCACTTATTCAAGTCGCGGTATTATTGACGCTGTAAGAGATGCTCTGTCAAAAGCTGGTATTTCTGATATAAATATTGCCAATAAACCAGATAATAGTGGAAACAGCAATACACCTGAAAATGGAAATGGTACAAGCCCATCCATAAACCCTGAAACAGGAGAACCGTCATATGTAGACGAAGCTCTTCGCAAGCACTATCCTAATGACAAGCTTAAGGACGGTGAATACACCGGCATCGGTATTGGGTATAATAATCCGGGAGGAATCAAAACTTATATAACTGTCAAGGATGGCGAGATTGTCGATGTAAGAGTAGGAGCAGGTGCTGACTACCGTGATGACATGGGTCCGTTTAGGAGTAAGGCAGAGAGATTACTTCCGTTCCTAAAAGGCAAGGACGGACGTTGGAATATCGCTAAGATGGGACTTTACCGTGAGTATTTTGAAGCTATTAGAAATAGTAGAAATCCAAAGGCTAAAGTAAGGGAGCTTTTTGGAAATAAGTATGCAGATATGCTCAGCGGATTCTCAGGGGATAATACAGAATCTGATATAGCTATTATGTCACGTACTGTAAAGGCATACATGGGTGAACGCTATGCCGGAAAGAAAATGTTTGACAGTGTGACCGGAGCTACCGTGAGTGCGAGCGGAATTTCGGCGGCGACAAAGGAAGCTGCTAATAAGTCAGCTAATGATTACAAAACCAACTCTGATGTAAAGGAAATCTCAATCCTTGAGCCAAAGGCCAAGACAGTAGAAGTTAACAAGGGTGACTCCGTTGACTTCTCGGAACTTAAGGTTAAGGTTGTTAATAAGGACGGCTCTGTTAAGGAAGTCGAGTGGAAAGATTTCGCAGCTAGTGGACTCAGCATAACAGATGAGGACGGCAAAGCTATCGAAAATGGAAGTGATCTAAAATCATACGCTGATAAGAAGATAATCAAAGCAAAGGTAGTTCATAAGGAATCGCTTTCATATGATACCTTTAGGATTTTGGTTGGAAATTATAGCAAGGATTATATTGTCGGACTGGAATATAGTGCTGACGGTTCAAAAGTGGTACAAGGTGAAAAATATCAAGGAAGACCCTGCGGATATCCGTAAAATTGATAACCAGCAGATTGTTGATGCTCCTTTATCGTTCGAGTTCGAAACAGTTAAGCTTCGCGTTGTTTCAAAGAGTGGACATCGCTATGAGTATACCACTGATAAAAAACCTGTAAATAAGAAGGTAAAATATACTCTTAATAAAGAGGAGAATCCTAATACTCCTAAGATAATACATGTGGAATTCCAGCTTTCAGGTACAGAAGCTGATAAAGACCTTGTCGTTGATAACGGAAGTAGCAGCGGCAGTGGTGGTGGCGGAGAACCGGCACTACCTGAGGTAGAGGTCGACAGCAAGGTGATTGAGACTGATCTTGATGAACCTGGAAGACCAAAGTGGACTGAGCGCAAGCCAATAAAACCAGCAACAGTTAGGAGCCTAGATAAGGATGCAGAGATGCAGACCACGATCGAAGGACTTCCAAAGGGCCTTAGCTTTGATGGAACTAACATTACTGGAACACCAGTTGTAGAAGATGGTAACTGGGACGGCGATGGAGGTATGTTCAAGACAGTGACTCTGAAGTTCAAGGCAAAGAAGAACGGAAAGATGCTGGTTAGAACGTACAAGTACTGGATTTACATAGATAAAGACCGTGACGGAATAGCAGATGATGATGAAGATGGCGGAATAGCGTTTACACCACAGAGACTAAGTAGTAAACCACTAGTTGTAGATGGTAAAGAGCCAACACTTGATGATTACAAAGCTCTGTTCAGCAATATACCGTCAGATGGTTCTGTAAATGTAAGCATAAAGCAGAAGCCAGACCTCAGTAAGAAGGGCATAACAAGAGCAGTTCTTGAGTTTTCTGTAAATGGAATAGAGAAGAACGGCAAAGCGACTGTTATGATTGATGTTAAGAACCCTGTTAAGGATGGCGGCGGAGAGCCAGCACTACCTGAGATAGAGGTTGACAGCAAGGTTATTGAGACTGATCTTGATGAACCTGGAAGACCAAAGTGGACTGAGCGCAAGCCGATAAAACCAGCAACAGTTAGGAGCCTAGATAAGGATGCAGAGATGCAGACCACGATCGAAGGACTTCCAAAGGGCCTTAGCTTTGATGGAACTAACATTACTGGAACACCAGTTGTAGAAGATGGTAACTGGGACGGCGATGGAGGTATGTTCAAGACAGTGACTCTGAAGTTCAAGGCAAAGAAGAACGGAAAGATACTGGTTAGAACATACAAGTACTGGATTTACATAGATAAAGACCGTGACGGAATAGCAGATGATGATGAAGATGGCGGAATAGCGTTTACACCACAGAGACTAAGCAGTAAACCACTAGTTGTAGATGGTAAAGAGCCAACACTTGATGATTACAAAGCTCTGTTCAGCAACATACCGTCAGATGGTTCTGTAAATGTAAGCATAAAGCAGAAGCCAGACCTCAGTAAGAAGGGTATAACGAGAGCAGTTCTTGAGTTTTCTGTAGATGGAATAGAGAAAAAAGGTAAAGCAACTGTTATGATTGATGTGAAGAATCCTGTTAAGGATGAAGCAAAACCTAGCTCTATTTCAAGTGAGAATCATACGCGTGCAGCTGCGGCCGTACCGAATTTAGATAAACCTACACAGGTAACTGAGCCGGCTACGGTTGAAAAAGAAAGGATGGGACAGTGACTTTAATTATCGGAATAGTGCTGACTGCTGTATTTTATATGGTTTCAGCCAATGCTATAAAGAAACATCCGGGGTTATTCTACACAGGAATTTATGTGTGGTGCGGTATGGTCGTGTTCTATTTCAATATGGGATATGACAAGAACTTTCCGGAATGGTTCAATGAATACTTTATGAATATATTCGCCAGGGGAATTTTCTCAACCGCTACATTCATGGTTGTTATGTTTCTTGGGACTATTACAAAACACAATAAGCTGTCAAGAAAGCTTATGAGCGTGCGTGGGGAAATATCGATCATTGGCAGCTTGATTGTTCTTAGCCACAACGTGATATTTGGTGTTACATATTTTACGATGCTATTCACAAATCCAAAGGCTATGTCTAGCAGACAGATGATAGCGTCAATTATCACACTGTGCCTTCTTGCAATGCTGGTTCCTCTCTTTATCACATCGTTCAAATTTGTTAGACGCAAAATGAAAGGTAAGACGTGGAAAAATGTACAACGCCTAGCATATCCATTCTTTATTGGAATATATGTGCATATAATGGTGCTGTACTCGGCAGATGTGAAAGCACATCTATCAGGTATAATTATCTACACGCTTATATACGGAAGCTATATAGTTTTACGTCTGAGAAAAGCAGCACTAAAGGCGCGCAAGTCGCGTATTGCAACAGAGCAGGCAGTGTAGCTAAAATTGATCGAATATGTGGTTAGCCGATTGATAAATCGTACTATTATATAAACAAAGAGAAAGGCATACCTCTTTTGCTAAATAAATCAGCAAAAGGGGTATGTTTTATATTGAGCTTATTACTGACATACAGATGATTTTTATGTATAATAATGGTGTGATAGGTATAGGTAAGTAAATGAAAGATACAAAATTCCGTTCAGGAAAATTAAAGAAAATACTGCTTTTTTTATGTTTAGTTATTGTTGTTGCAGCAGCTGCCTACGGTATTGAAAGCGCGATTATATATAACAGGGAGCCACAGGCAAAGTACGTGCAGTCGACACGTCCTACTTTGTTTTTTCATGGATTTGGTTCAAGCAGTTTGGCCGAAAAACATATGGCAAGAGCTGCTGTGAAAAGCGGTGTAACTAATACTGTAATAGAGGCAAAGGTCGACAAATCCGGCAAAGTTACGCTTAAAGGCAAGATAGAAAAGGACGCAATAAATCCAATTGTACTTGTAAACTATGAGGACAATAAGAATCCTAATTATCGTCAGGATGGAAGATATGCCTTAGCAGTTGTAAGGAAGCTGCAAAGTGAATACGGATTTACAGAGATGAATATGGTAGGCCACTCCATGGGAAATATGTCTATCATGTACTATTTACTGGATAACAGTGGATATAAATCGCTTCCTAAGCTGGTTAAGCAGGTCAATATAGCAGGACATTTTGATGGAATCCTAGGCTATGACTTTGATGAAAACACCGTGCTTGATAAAGAGGATGGAAAGCCGAACATAATGACGCAAAGCTATGAAGAACTTACCGAAATCAGAGATCTTTATCCCGAAAAACAGATAGATGTGCTTAATATTTTTGGAGACAGGGGAGATGGAGGAGATGGCTCCGTCAGCATAACCTCATCCAAAAGCCTGAGATATCTAGTCGAAGAGCGGGCAAAATCCTATAGGGAGGAGCTCATCAAAGGCAAGGGCGGAAAGCACAGTAGTCTTCACGAAAACGAGGAAGTTGACAAGTTACTAATTGATTTTATATGGGGGCAATAGCAATGAGAACAAAAGCAGAAACTATGCAAGGACTCATAACTAAGTATCTACCAAAGGATCCAGACGAAGCCAAGGCATTTATGTACGAGCTGGATATTCTACTTATGAGATATGAGTCTGCGATAAGAGAAGTGCGAACAAAGCTGGAGATACTCAATGACGAGCTATCGCTACTTGGACATCAAAACCCTATAAACAGCATACTCTCAAGGCGTAAGAAGACTCTAAGTATATTTGAAAAGCTAGAGCGTCAGGGCGATGAACTCACATTAAGCTCAATACAGGAAAATCTAAACGACGTAGCTGGAATCAGAGTGATCTGCGGCTTCATCGATGACATTTACAAGGTGGCAAAGATGCTAGCAAGACAGGACGATGTAAGACTGATTCAGGTCAAGGACTACATCAAAAACCCTAAGCCAAATGGATATAGAAGCTATCACATGATAATCGAAGTCCCAGTATTCTTCTCAAATGAGAAGCTGCCTATGCGCGTAGAGGTTCAGATAAGAACAGTAGCCATGAACTATTGGGCGAGCCTTGAGCATAAGATGAAGTACAAGCAGGATATTGAAAACGCTGCTGAAATCATGGATATGCTAAAGGAGTGTGCAGATACCATAGCAGAGACTGATAAGAAAAATGCTTGCAATCAGAGAAATGATTCCTATCAAAAGCTAGAAGTGAGATAACAAAGTGAATCAGGATGAATTAAATGACCCCCAGGGCTAGGCTCCGGAGGTCGTTTTGGTTTAGTCATTCTTTTTTGGTAGTGCTGGATCTATATATACCGTATGGTTATTTGTAAATATAACCATACCAGGCTTTGCACCAGATGGTTTTTTGACATATTTTACTGGTACATAGTCGACTGCCACATTTGCAGATTCCTTACCCTTGCTGTGCCAAGCTGCAATTGCTGCTGCGCAGTAGATATCATCAGCACTAGCTTCCTCGCCGTCTGTCTTTAGGATTACGTGTGAACCTGGGATGTCCTTGGTGTGGAGCCAGATATCGCTCTTTGATGCAGTCTTTAGCGTCAAAAGTATCGTTTTCCTTGTTATTTCTGCCGACGAGAATATCAAAACCAGAAGGTGATTTATATTTGTGAGGGCTAGGCTTAAACTTAGGAAGTTTGCCCTTGAGCTTTCTCGGTCTCAGGTATCCACCCTCTACAAGTTCTGTTCTGACTGCCTCTATATCTTCTGGGCTTTCGAGCTCATCTAGAAAGCTCAGAACAGAGTCGAGATAGTCGATGTCGGCTTGCGTTTCTTCTAGCTGGGAAGTCTTTTCCTTTATAGCTGTTTTTGATTTTCCGTACTTCTTAAAAATATATTTGTGCATTCTTTGATGCTGAAAAATCTCGTATCTAGCGGGATCTCTATATCGCTTCCATCATAATAGTTTAGAAGCTTGACCTTGCTTGCTCCTGCTTTGACAGCGTGAAGGTTAGCTGTAAGAATTTCTCCATAGAGCCTCAAATATTCTGAGTCCTGAGCTAAATTTAAATCCTCGGAAAGCTTCTGCTTCTTGAGAAGAGCCTTATCATGCATGGACTGAACCTTCTTGTAAAGGTCATGAGAACGCTGCTTTACTAGACCTGAGTTTATCTTGCCAGAGAAGAAGCTATCTATACAGAAGCTCATGCTATCAAAGTGCTTTGGATATGCGGAATTCTCAAGTTCTTCAAGTTGCATAACATGGTAGTCGAGAGGCTTTGTGCATTCCTCGTCCTCAAAATATATGACGGGTTTAATTTGTATTTTAGAAGCGCAAGCTCCTGCACTTTCAGAAGACTCTCCGATTTCTGAGGCTGCTCTGATGAAGTCAAAAGCATCGTCCTTGCTGTTTATAGCTTTACTAGCTAGCTCCCTAGAAATAGCTGGCGAAATACCGCCTATGACATTTAGGTAAATCTTAGCTGATGGCTCAAAGCTCACAAACTGCTCGAATGTGAGTTTATCAAAGGCTATCTTATCCTGAGCAGGCGGATACTCGTACCTCATTCCGGGAAGAACCTGTCTTGCACGGCTTGTGTCGATTGAAACTCTTTTGATTGCATCGACAATGTTTCCGCTTTCGGTATCAACTAAAATAACATTGCTGTGCTTTCCCATGATCTCAAAGATGAGCTTCTTGCCTAGTGTAAAGCCTAGCTCGTTTAGGGTCTCAAATGAAAATTCTATAATTCGCTCGCAGTCCTTTTGCTCGATAGCAACTATTCTTCCGCCGGACAAATGCTTTCTAAGCAGCATGCAAAACGCGAAAGGCGTCGCAGGATTTGCGGTGTTATAGTCGATAAAATGAAGTCTTGGCGCATTGCTAGATGCAGATGCGAAAAGTCGCTTATTCCCATTTTTGGTGTGTATATTTATAACCAGCTCATCGCGTACGGGCTGGTATATTTTGTCTATTTTTCCTAGCAAGGCCTGCTCTTTTTAGCTCCTTGACCATTGCTCTTGTCACTATTGCATCAAATGCCATGAGGACATCCTCCTTAAATATATGTATTTAATTTTTAATTTGACTATGCTGGTTTGTCAATCAATTGCAAATGTGGTATGATTGTGTATGGATATGCATACAGAAACGAGGATGAATACATGATTAAAAGTATGACAGGCTTCGGTAGAGCCGAGGTAACAGACGAGAAGAGAACTGTAGTCGTAGAGATAAGATCGGTAAATCACAGGTATTGCGATATAAATGTAAAAATGGCAAGGCGATATGCCTTTGCTGAAGAGAAAATAAAATCTACAATCAAAGAGGTAATCAAGCGCGGCAAGCTCGATGTTTCTGTTATGGTCGAAAACCTTACAGAAAGCGATGTAACTATCAAACTAAACGACCTTGTTGCAAAGCAGTATGTAGAGAACTTCAAGATACTAAAGGAAAGCTATGGCCTTAGCGGTGAGCTTAGTCTAGATTTACTTGCTCAGCAACCAGATGTTATGAGAATAGTTCCTGATGTAGAAGATCAGGATGAGGTTCTAGCGGCAATCCTAGAGCCAGTTAGACTAGCTGCCATGAATCTTGATGAGATGAGAATTGCAGAGGGCAAGAAGCTAGAAAAGGATATGCTAGAAAGAGGCGAAGTCATCAAGGATTTTGTTGCTGAGATAAGCGAGCGTGCTCCATCGGTTCCTAAGGAATATGCAGAGAGACTAAAGCAGAGAATTGCAACGCTTCTTGATGATGCGACTGTTGCATCTGAGGAGAGGATAGCTCTCGAAGCTGCTATATTTGCAGATAAGTGCAACATCGATGAGGAAATAACAAGGCTAAACAGCCATATGGAGCAGATGAAGAAAATCATTGACGAGAAGGGTCAGCCTGATGGAAAGCGTCTCGACTTCCTAGTTCAGGAAATGAACAGAGAGGCTAACACAATCGGCTCCAAGGCCAACGACCTTAGTATAACCGAGAGGATGCTCAAGATAAAGGCGGAGGTTGAGAAGATAAGAGAGCAGGTTCAAAACATAGAGTAAGCTGCTTATTTACATCAAAATGCCCTCGCGGGCATAAAATATGCAATTTATGAGGAAAATAGCATTTAAGCCTTGAGAATGAAGTCGCAAAATGCTATAATTCTATTTTGATAAGATTAGGTTAGGAGTACTGTTTTGCAAGGCATGGAAGGTTTCGGAAACAAAGGTAAGCTTTTTGTATTATCGGGTCCGTCGGGAGTCGGAAAGGGCACAATCTGCAAGAAGCTGCTTGAGAACATCGATTTAGAGATATCTGTATCTGCAACAACTAGAAACCCACGTGAGGGAGAAATTGAAGGAGTAAGCTACTTCTTTGTTAATCATGATAGGTTTGAAGATATGATACAGAAGGGTGAGTTTTTGGAGCACGCAGAGGTTTTCGGAAACTACTATGGAACGCCTAAGCAGAAGGTGCTAGACAAGCTCGCTTGGAGTAAGGATGTACTGCTTGAGATAGACGTTCAGGGTGCTATGCAGGTGAAGGAAAATTATCCTGAGAGCATTACGATTTTCGTATGCCCACCATCGCTGGCAACTCTCAAGCATCGCCTAGCAGGTAGAGGAACAGAGAGTGAGGAAAGCCTAAATCAGAGGATAGCAAAGGCTCTTACAGAGATAGAGATGCTTAAGAACTACGATTACTACATCGTAAACGATGAACTTGATGATGCAGTTAAGAATGTAAAGAGCATAATTTACGCAGAGCATCACAGAATAGATGAAACAGCAGATGAGATTATTGCAAAGTATAGGGAGGAAGAATAATGTTATACCCATCAATAAATGAGATTAGAAAGAAAGTAGACAGCAGATACACTCTAGTTGTTCTTGCAGCAAAGAGAGCAAGAGATATCATTGACGGATATCCACTTTTGACAGATGAGTGTCCTAACGACAGAGCTGTTTCGCAGGCTGCATACGAAATTAGCGATGATCTCGTAAGCTATAACAGAGAAGCTCTCGATAAGTAAATCAGTGATAAATGATGATAAAGACCAGCTTACGCCAAGGCGATTAAGTTGGTTTTTTTATATTGTTATGATATAATTTATGATATAATTATTGTGTTATGATTAATATAAGTTATCGCTTTTTTAATATTTTGGAGGTATAAATGAGTTACAAAAGTAACGTAAAAACAGAGATTACTAACCGTGCTTTTGACTGTTGCTATGATACTTGCGATGCTTCCTGCAATGAGTGCATTTGCAGATGAGCTTCCGACGCCAGAAGCAACAGCTAGTTTTAGCAATTCTACTACAACCGTAGATGGAATTTACGATGATATCAAGCTTGATTTTGAGCAGAAGAGAGTTGCAGTATCAGTATCTAAGGTTAACATAGTTAACGGAAAATCTTATGCGGTTGTGACTTTTGCATCAAAGGGAATTCTCGCATACAGCGTCAATGTAGATGGTGTTCAGCAGACTATTAGAACAGAAACTGAGGAGCCATCAGCTAACTTTGATAAGGGAAAAGCCACTGCAGAGATGCCTATCCCAATCGGTCAGCAGTTTGAATTCTCCGCTTACTCAAAAGGCATGAATAAGTGGATCAAGTATAGTATGAAGGTTTCACTAGAGAGAACATACTATGTTTTCATAATTGGTGCTGTAAAGGTAGATAACAATGGCCTAAGAGAAGAAGTTAGTCCACAGGCTAATATTAAGATCACAGATGCTCAGGATGGAACAGTAATAGAACCATATTCTAAGAACGGAAATGAATATACTTATCGTCTAACAAAGGAAGCTGTTTTTAGCATGTCTCTCGGAGACGAGTATGAGCAAGCTGGAACGATTGATGGCAAATACTATACAAAAGGAAATTCGGTTATCACAGATAGAATTTCGGCTAAGAATGACTATAACGTCTATACCGGTTATTTCATGAAGAAGGAAAATGCACCGGCACCTAAAACTCTTGAGAAGGGCGTTTACAACGTAACTGGAGACCCAAAGAAAACTGATGATGCAGGCATTGCAAATACTTATGGAAGCAAGATGTTTAGAGTAGTTAAGGCTACTTTAACAATCGCTGATAATGGAAAGCCAGTCTTTGCAGACATATACCTAAGCGGAGTTGGTTACGATGCTCTTTATGTTGGTAAGATGGTTAAGGATGCTCCAGCAGGCGCTATCGCAGCCGGAAATCCTGATAAGCTATATACATCTGCTCAGCTTCCTAAGTCACAGACGTTCGTAGGTAAGGACGATGCAGGAAAGCTGCACTTCGTAATACCTGTAAGCGAATTTGACGAGGCCTTTGACCTGCTAGCTAGATCAACTAGATTTGATCAGTGGTCACATAAGAAGCTTTCATTTGCTAAGGATAAGCTAGTTAAGATTTCTGGTTTAGATCCAGAGTACAATGTTTTAGAGGGTAAGGAACTAGACCTAAAGCAGGGAGATACAGCAACTATAAGAGTTGATGCTGAGTATAGCAACTTCCACGAGGTTCTAATAGATGGAGAGGTTTTAGATAGTTCAAAGTACACATCAAAGAGTGGATCGACTATCGTTTCGATAAATACATCAGGTCTAGCTGTAGGAAGACATACAGTTACAATGACATTCGCAAACGGTCGTTATGCTACATCAACAATAAACCTAGCTCAGGGACCTGCTGTGAATCCAGCAAACCCAGCTAATCCAGCAAATCCTGGACAGCCTGCTGTTAATCCGGCGCAGCCAGCTAACCCAGCGCAGCCAGGTTCAACTCAGGCAGTAGCAGGATCACAGGCACAGGGCCAAACAGCTAGCAGAAAAGCTACACCAAATACAGGTGATGCTTCAGATATGCAGCTTATGACTCTTGTTCTTCTAGCATCATTAACATCAGCAGTAGCTGTTTATAGAAAGAAGAGCGCAAGATAGTTTAGACACCGAAATTTATAGGAAAATATATTAGATTTCCCTATAATTTGTTTAAGAAATTCCTTGCAGAAATAGCTAAATTTATATATAATATATGGTGGTTCGCTGTGAACCACCATATTTTTTATAATTCACACCCGGTGTGCGACATCTTGGTGCTATAGATACTATAGTTATATGCTCGCGGGATCCGAGTGGAAGGAAAACCAGGAGGACGATATGTCAGTAATTTCAATGAAACAGCTTTTAGAAGCAGGTGTACACTTTGGTCACCAGACAAGAAGATGGAACCCTAAGATGGCTCCATACATCTTCACAGAGAGAAACGGAATCTATATCATAGATTTACAGCAGACTGTAACTATGTTCGACGAAGCTTATGAGTTCGTTAAGAGCGTAGCTGCAGAGGGCAAGCCTGTTCTTTCGTAGGAACAAAGAAGCAGGCTCAGAACGCAATCAAGGACGAGGCTGAGAGATGCGGAGAGTACTTCGTAAGCGAGAGATGGCTTGGCGGAATGCTTACAAACCACAAGACAATCGGCACAAGAATTAAGCGTCTCAACGAGATCAACGAGATGGAAGAGAACGGAACATTTGATAAGCTATCCAAGAAGGAAGTTACTAAGCTTACAGCAGAGCGCGATAAGCTAGAGAAGAACCTTGGTGGTATCAAGGAGATGAAGGGACTTCCAGGAGTTATGTTCGTAGTTGATCCTAAGAAGGAGAAGATTGCGATTAAGGAAGCTAAGATTTTGGGAATTCCTGTAGTAGGTATTGCAGATACAAACTGCGATCCAGATGATCTAGATTACATCATCCCAGGTAATGATGATGCTATCAGAGCAATCAAGCTATTTGCAGGAAAGCTTGCAGATGCAGTTATCGAAGCTCACCAGGGTGAGAGCTTTGACGAGGGCGTAAGCGCTGAAGAGCAGATGGCTCAGGCTGCAGCAAGCGAAGCAAAGGATATCGAGGAAGTCGTTGCTGAATAATAAGCGACCGATAGAATGAACTTTATTTGGCTTGGCTTTTGCTAAGCCAAAATGTATTTGAGGAGGATAAAATGGCTATTAGTGCATCAATGGTTAAAGAACTTCGTGAGATGACAGGCGCTGGCATGATGGATTGCAAGAATGCTCTTGTTGAGACAGACGGAGATATGGATAAGGCTGTAGAGTTCCTAAGAGAAAAGGGACTAGCTAAGGCAGCTAAGAAGGCCGGAAGAATTGCGGCTGAAGGTCTTGTAAGACTAGCATTCTCAGCTGATCACAGAGAAGCAGTAGTTGTAGAGGTTAACTCTGAGACTGACTTCGTATCAAAGAACCCTGAGTTCGTTCAGTTCGTTGAGGATGTTGCAGCAAAGGCTCTTGAGCAGAAGAACAACGATATTGAAGAATTCATGAACGTTGATTTTGACGGAGAAGGAACACTTCAGAATGCTCTTTCATCAAAGATTGCTAAAATCGGCGAGAACATGAACATCAGACGTTTCTTCAAGTGCGCTACACCAGGAGTTGTTTACACAGGATACATCCACGGTGGCGGAAGAATCGGTGTACTTGTAGGTATCGAGACAGAGGCTACATTTGAAGAAATCGAGTATGTTGGTAAGGACGTAGCTATGCAGGTTGCATCAATGAATCCTAAGTTTGTAACAGAGGATGAGGTTGATAAGGGCTGGCTAGAATCAGAGACAGAAATTGCTAAGCACCAGCTTCTTAACGAAGGTAAGAAGGAAGAACTTCTTGATAGAATCATCCCAGGAAAAATCAAGGCTCTACTTAAGGAGGTTTGCCTAGTTGATCAGAAGTTCGTTAAGAACGGAGACATCACAGTAGCTCAGTACGTTGACGAAGAGAGCAAGAAGATTGGCAAGTCAATGAAGGTTGTTGAGATGGTAAGATTTGAGGTTGGCGAAGGAATCGAAAAGAAGGAAGAGGATTTCGCAGCTGAGGTTGCAGCACAGCAGGCAGCAGCAAGCAAGTAAGCTAATATTAAGTCTACAATAATGATTATAGAGGCATCACATTGACGGATAACCGCCGATGCGGTGCCTTTTTATCTATATGGAGGGGAAATGTTTGAGCACAGCATAGGTCCATATTTCGACGAAAAATCAAAGATACTTATTCTAGGAAGCTTTCCATCGGTCAAATCAAGAGAGGAAAACTTCTACTATGCAAATAAACAAAACCGGTTTTGGAAAGTGCTTGCAAAGGTATTTGAAGACGAAGTTCCAGAAAGTGAGAAAGAAAAGAAGGATTTTTTGACGGCCCATAGGATTGCGCTTTGGGATGTGATCGCGTCCTGCGAAATCATTGGCTCATCTGATGCTAGTATAAAGGATGTTAAGGCTAGCGATGTTTCTTTGATACTTGAGAAGGCGCCTATTGAAAGGATCGTGCTAAATGGCAGAAAGGCGGCGCAACTTTTTTATAGAAACCAAGGAAGGGAGCTTCCATTAAGAAATTGCAAGACGCAAGTTATAGATGTGTATGAGCTTCCATCAACTAGTCCTGCAAATGCAGCATTTAGCCTAGATGCCCTAATTGCACATTGGAGTATTATATCAAAATAATCTAAACTTTGCTGATGACAAAGCTCTAGAAAAGGAGTACATTAATAGTATATAATAAAAAGCGGAGGTGCTTTTATGGAAGGTATGAATACTAGAATTGATTTGAGTCTTGATGAATACATGAGATTTGCCTTTACTGTGCAGAGACAGGATAGAAGATATATCAGGGCTAAGCTCATTATGATGCTCGGACTTTTTATACTTGCGATAGTGAACTTTAGGGGCGGTAACAAACAGCTGGGAACTATTATGATTGTTGCGGTTGTAGCGCTGCCTATGTTTCTTGATATAATGATGAAGAAGCAGGTGACTAAGGCGTATAGTGATAATACAAATACTCAAGGTATAAACACAAGTCTTACTTTCTATGACAATTACTACGAGGGACATAGCGAGCTAGGGGATAATAAATATCTTTATGAGGAACTATATAAGATAATAGAAACGCCGACGAATTTCTATTTGATGCTATCTCCTCAGCATGGCTCTATAGTTATCAAGGAAAACTGCAGTGATGAACTTCTGATGTTCCTAGATCAGCTTAAGACAAGAATGGATAAGGAATACGGAAAAAAATAGAAGGCTATACCTTAGCCTCCTATTAATATGCTTATAAGGTGCGTAAGAACCTCTCTTACGCATTTTTTGTTGTTCTAAAGGTATTTATTAGTTTCTAAGTCTTGCCTTTCTGAGAGCGAGAATACGGTTCATTTCGTTATTTACAATCATGAAACCTTCGTCTACTCCCATACCTGGCTTTGCTAGAATCTGGTCTGGCTGTGTTGCCATAGCACAGCTTACACAAACCTGAGCGCTTCTATCGGTTTCGTTGCATGTTCCGCCCTGGTAAGCACCTATGCCTTTGCTCTTGCAGTAGAGCACTGCTTCGATTGTATTATTGATTCCGCCAAGATCAGGGGTCTTTATCTGAACCATGTGTCCAGCCTTATTATCTGCAAATAGCTTGATATCTTCAAGGGTATTACACCACTCGTCAGCTACGAGCTCAACATCGCAGCCTCTGCTATCTAGTTCCTTTGTTAGAGCAGATAGAGCTTCAATTTGATCTTCTCTATTGCTATCGCAGTCCATAGGACCTTCGATTCTAAGATGGAAAGGCTTTGCCGTAGCACCTAAATCCTCGATATAGTCAGCCATCTCCTTATAATTATTGTTTCCAAAGGCTGTTCCTATAGTTCCGTAAACATCGATATGTATAACAGGGGAGTAGCTTTCATCAGCTCTGCAGTTAATAATCCTATCTCTGAGCCAAGCTACATAGTCCTTTAGTTTTTCTCCATGCTTACCTAGCTTTTCCTCAACATTATTTATCAAAGCGTGAGGAAGTACATCTGCACCCTTTAAAATCATCTTATCGGAATTGTTATATCTATCATCACCTGACTGTGTAAAGATTGGAATAGGCTTATCGCTTACTTCGCATCCGTACTCGTCTGCAACAACCTCGCACATGAGTCTTCCTGATGCCTTAGCAACTGCATCTAAAAGTGCCTGAGATAGGCCATATCTTATGGCTGTGTGAAGTCTATTGCCATCGACCTTGATTGCTTCCATGTCCTCGCAAAGCTTACGGAAATTGTCAGCGTCTTTGCCAATAAGCTCAGGCCTGATATATTTATCGATTACTGGTATGAAGTCCTCTGCAAGAAATAGGGGATCTCTTCCACCAGCGCCTGAATACTGAACGGCAGCACAGTCTCCTGTGGCAACCTGACCATCTTCGAGTCAAAATCATTACAGAAATTGACTCGCCAGCCTGGCGGACTGATTTAAATCCCTCTGTTACAGGCTCACCTGTGTAGAATAGGCCATCGTGACCAGCGCCTCTTTTGATCGCTCTTTGGTCATCGAAGTAAAATCCTGTGCGTCCTGGTGAACAAATTACGTCTACGATTTTCATATCTTTAACTCCAATCTGAATTCATCTAGATATATTGAAAGCTGTTTAGCGCTTTGGTCTTCCAACAAGTCTACCTTTACCGATAGCGTATACGTCATCTATAACCATCTGGAAGGATGCATCGCGAGCTTCGGCTTTTGCTCTTTCTTCAATCATTTCCTTGTGGAAATCCTTTAGCTCCTGCGTGAATGGCAGGTTTCCTGTGTTTAGGATTCTCACTGCTCCGTTGTTGTCACGGCATGGAAGCATGAGTCCTGCATTATATCTGCATGGAGCAAATGGTATATCGATAACGCCGGCCTCTGTAGCTCTGCATGTTCCGACTGCGATGTCTCCATCTCCAAGTTCAAAGCACTTATCTACGATACAGCGAGTCTCGGCCTTGATAATTTCCTTTTCGTCTTTAAGAGCAGCCTCAGAGAAATTCTGGTCCTTAAGCATGTTAACAACCTGCTTGGTGCATCTAAGTCCCTGGCCGTTAGCTTCCATTGTAGGGATTCCTATAGCCTCGTGAGGGCTCTTTACGATAACTTTGGTTGCCTTTGATAGACCTGCGATAAGGCTTCCGGAGGAAATAACTCCAAATGCCTTTGCTTCGTCAGCAGGAAATCCGCCCATCCACTGGTGAAGTACAGTTGTGACAACTACATCATCGTAACCGTACTTATGTAGATATTCTTCAGTCAGCTCTTCAAGAGTTCTGATTGCTGCTATATCCTGAATTATGTTACCGCACTGACCGTAGCCGACTGTGATGTTCTTTACGCCTTGCTCAGCAGCAAGAAGTGCTTCAATAATTGCAACAGAGTGTGATACGCAAGGAGGTACAAGCGTTCCTGTCAAAGGTCCATAAGGTTCACGGTTGATGGAAACTCCCATCTCCTCGTAGAGACCAGTAAGTCTATCAACATACTGCCAATCTCTGATTGTGCGCTCCATTGGAACATCCTTGCAGTAAGGCAGGTTGTATGATATTCCGCCACCTTCGTAGCTTGTGAATCCACCTGCATAGGTGATTTCTGTCAAAAGTCTAGCATCTGGTGTACCGTGTCTTACCTGAACAGGTGTGTGCACGCTTTCGATGACCTTACGGCAGCCACTAACGCCGTGATTTACAGGTGGAAAACCGTTCATCATCGCACGACCAAGTCTGATTGATTCCTCGATTCCATTTTCGGCTTCCTCATAGCGGTTAAGTCTTGTGTAACTATCTACAGTTGTAGGTAGTAAATCTGCTTCGCCAACATCCTCTAGGTAGTTTAGGAGCTTGATATGCTCTTCTATTACTGGTACGCCTGCTCTTGGTTGAACTAGGGTATCTCCGCCTTCTTTAGCTTTAATAAGTTTTTCTGAGAAGATCTTATCTTTTGGCATAGCTTTGTGATAGGCTACAGCCTCCTCTAAGTCGACGTCCTTACCAGTGGGCCACTGGGTCAAAACCTCTTCACGGAGTGCTAAAAACTCGGCTTCTGGTATCTTCTTATTTTTCAAATCCATCTTTTTCTAATTCCTCTTTCATTATCTGAAGTGCGATTTTTGGATAGTGTGCTGAAAGCAAGCCCATCGCTGCTAATATATATTTGCGGTCTACTCGTATCTCTGCTGTCTTTGGTCTAAGTGACATTGGATTTGCCACATCAAAGAGCGCATGGGATGCGATTTGACCTGTTCTACTCGTGTGAATTAGGCTACCGCCTGTTACAATTATCTGCTTTACATCGCGCAAATCCTTGCCTGTCTGAACATAAGTGAGCCCACATACGGTATAGGTTTCTTCCATAGAACCAGCGTGTCTTGTTACGGCTGTTTCTATAGCCATAGAAGCCAGCGCGTAGTCTAGGCGCTCAAGTTCATCATCACCATTTGGAACTACATCAGTATGAGTGCTTAAATAGCTTATAAGCTCGCTGGCGCGTTCTTCGCTTAGACCAGATAGCTCGCATATACGATCTAGTCCTGCAGCATCTACAATACCGTTTATGCTATACCTCATTCCGATATCGCCTTCAACGGTTCTCTTAGAATATGGTTCTGGCAAGCCTTTATATACAGTGCCTGAATGTGATGGTTTTCCATTTGCTACAGAATAGATATCGGTAGTAGCGCCTCCGACATCAACTGCAATTAGCTCATCAAGACCTTTTTCCCCTTCACATCCATCTGCTAAAAGGTTTATCGCCTGTAGTACAGCAGATGGGGTAGGCATCAAAATGTCTGTAAGTATTGATGAAGCTTTGCTTAGTCCCTTGGCCTTAATTATGCGACGTAGAAAAATCTCTCTGATTTTATCTTGTGTCTCTGCTATATTTATTGTGCCAAACTTAGGCATAACATTTGGGCATACATAGGTCTCATGACCTTCTAAAATTCTTTCGCATTCCCTTGAGGCGTTGCGGTTTCCTGCTATGATGATAGGAAACATGGGCGTGAGAGTAGCGAGCATCTTAGCATTATGTACTATGCATTCGGTATTTCCACCATCTGTTCCCCCAACAAGTAGGAATATATCTGGCTTACTATTTGATATTTCTTCTATATCATCTTCTGTAAGCTCAAAGGAAAATAGCTTAACTATCTTGGCTCCAGCTCCGAGTGTAGCCATCTTTGCTGCTTCTGATGTCAGTTCTGGAACTAGTCCCGAGGCTATCATGCGAAGGCCACCGGCTGCAGAAGAGCAGGCAAGTGTTTTTTCGTACTCGATATCGCCAATCTTGTCCTTTAAAATTGAAAGACCTTTATTAAGACCTTCGTTTATATCGCTTTCTACAGTGGTATAGGAAGCTGCTGTTCCGAGGATTTTAGCATTTTCTATATCAACTGCTGTAAGCTTGGTATATGTGCTGCCGAAGTCAATCAGCAGGATAGCTCTCATAAATGGTTTTCCTCTGTGATTTCGGCGGAGCTCTCATGATCTGCCTCGGATTGAACTCCAGTGTCAGCGTCTTTATCATTAAAAATTTGGTGTAGGGCATCTATAGTCGTCTCAGGTGCAGTTCCTGGAGGGAAGGCGTAGTTAAAGCCCATCTCCTTGAAACGTTTCTCAACATCCTCAAACTTCTGCTTGCCTATAACTATATTGCCGCCTACGAGCAATGGGATATTCTTAAGTCCTGCCTCATCACATTTCTCACGCATTCCACGGCAATCTAGTTCGCCTTGTCCGTATAGTGAGGATATGAGGATAGCATCTGCACTTGACTCTATAGCTGCATTTATGAACTCTTCCTGCGAAACCATAACTCCAAGATCCACAACGTCATAACCTGCTGCCATAAAAGCATGGTGTAGGATTTTTATCCCTACAGCGTGAACATCAGAGCCTATTACTCCGATTATCAAAACTCTCTTTTTTCTGTCTGAAAGCATTTGCTTGACCTCAATTTCTATCAAAAATAATAATACAAATATCTATATTGATATATAACATAATAGTACAGTGAACTATATCAAAAGTCAACGCATATATACATAGGAATGCAAAGTTTTTTTATATTAAAATAATTGATGATTTTTAAAAAGCTATATCATAAAAAAATAAAAAGGTGATATAATAATAGCAAGAGGTGATTTGAAATGAAGATACTTTAAATCAAAAACATGGCAGTTTGCAGCTGCATGGACAAGAGCATGAGATAGTATTATTTGGAAAAACATATATTTGATTACAGATGGAATAACACGCACAAAAAGCGTCACAGTAAAGGATCCTCTGTACAATCAAGACCATAGATTTGGAATATATGAAGTTGAGATAGATGGAGAAATCCATAAATTCGCTGCAGGTGAGTTCAGCAATGGCATATGGGGGTTCTATATATATAAATATTAGACTAAATATCAAAGATTAATAGATAAAACTAGAGGTGGAGCAGTAATTATTTACTGCTCCACTTTGTGCTTTAAAGTATTTTACTATCAATCAGTTTTTCTATTTTATCTCTTACGTACATGAATGAGCCAGCATCTATCTGATAGGAGCATTCAATTAGTCTATGCTTAGATGCAAACTTTCGTATTTGATTCAAAACCTTGTCACTACAATATTTTTGGTAGTTTTCTGGTACAAGGATGACATCCTTCTTTGAGAGATACTTTGTGATTTCGCCATCCTTTGATATCATAAGAGGCTTTGAAATCTTAGCATTTTCTGTATATGTTTCAGAGAGTTCATAGAGCATATTACCAAATTTTTCACTATTACAGATGATGCCGACCTTTTCACCAGGAGCAATTTTGATTATTCCAGCGACGCTCTTTGGCATCATAGTTAGTGCTGTTTTGATAACCTTGTCGCTTTGTGGAATTATGCCATTTAGTTCATCTGCATGTGCAGCTGTTGTGATTATCAAATCCATATCTTCGCTTACCTTGTAAGGGTACTCTCGAAGATCGCCAAGAAGGTAGGAGAATAGGTCAATTTGTTCTATTTCTCTAAGCTGTTCAGCTAGTTGATAGAGAGTTTCGGGATTGCACTCTACAATTCCTATCTTAACCTTATCCTGGTGTGAAGCGCGGTCTCTGAGCCTTAGATTGATAAAAATATTTATCTCAGACATGGAAAACTGCATGTCTTCTAGCTCATCAAACATATGGTCAATTGCGGCCATAGCACGCTCTTTACGGCTTTCACTGTCGCTAGGTCTATAGCTTACAAATGTGCCACGACCACGTATCTTCTCTATAATACCAAGGTGCTCTAGTTCATCATATGAACGCTTTATTGTTCCGCGAGCAATTCCTAGTTCGTCTGATAGGGTCCCTTACCGTAGGGAGCTTTGTCATTGGGGGAATTTTGCCATTTTGGATATTAGCCTTGATTACATCAACAAGCTGTCTATAAATTGGAATATCCAGTTTTGGATCGATGTGAAATAGCTCTGACATGTCTTCCTCTTTCTTTGAAATAGTTTATTACTTCGTCTTATTTTTGTGTTTGTAGGTAAGAGGCTCTGCCGTCTTCGTAGAGATTATTGCCTTCTGAATCTATTACGACAACAACAGGTAAATCCTCCACATAAAGCTTTCTGATAGCCTCTGCACCAAGGTCTTCGTATGCTATTACTTCTGCACTTTTGATACACTTGCTGAGAAGAGCTCCGCAGCCGCCAATAGCGCCAAAGTAAACCGCTCCATGTTTTTTCATTGCTTCTATAACTTCAAGACTGCGTTTGCCTTTTCCAATCATACCTGTCTGGCCTTGTTCAATCAGGGCAGGACTGTAAGCGTCCATTCTGTAGGCTGTCGTTGGGCCGGCTGAACCTATGGCAGAGCCTGGTTTTGCAGGGGTAGGGCCAACATAGTAGATTACGGAGTCCTTTACATCAAAGGGGAGCGCTTTTCCTTCCTTGATGAGCTCACAGAGCCTTTTGTGTGCTGCGTCTCTAGCAGTATATATGGTGCCTGTTATAAGGCAGTTATCACCACTTTTTAGCTTTCTTGCTTCCTCTCTAGAAAGAGGAACATTTATCTTTTTTGCCATTATATTTCCTCCGTCATATGTCTAGTAACGTGACAGTTAATGTTGACTGCTACTGGAAGTCCTGCGATATGCGTTGGAAATTTTTCTATGTTTACGGCAAGGGCAGTCGTCTTTCCGCCAAATCCCTGAGGACCTATACCTAGCGCGTTTATCTTTTCAAGAAGTTCTTCTTCGAGTTCTGCGTAGAAATCCTCGCTGTTTCGCTGATCGACTGGTCTCATCAAAGCCTTCTTTGCTAGATATGCAGCCTTATCAAAGGTCCCTCCTATACCAACTCCGACAACTATTGGAGGACATGGGTTGGACCTGCATCTTCAACTACCTTGATAACAAAGTCCTTTACTCCATCAATTCCATCAGATGGCTTCAGCATCTTAATTTGGCTCATATTCTCGCTTCCAAAGCCTTTGGGCGCTACTGTAATCTTGAGCTTATCGCCAGGACAGATATCGTAGTAAATCATAGCAGGTGTGTTATCGCCTGTATTTACACGCTTTAGCGGATCGGAAACGACTGACTTGCGAAGATAACCTTGCGAATATCCCTTTCTGACGCCTTCGTTAACAGCCTCTTCGAGATTTCCTTTGATGTGAACATCTTGGCCAATGCTTAGGAATACGCAGGCAAGACCTGTATCCTGACATATCGGCTGAAGATTTTCATCTGCGATATTAAAGTTTTCTATTATCTGATCTAGTATTATGGATGCAGTTTCCCAGCTTTCTTCCTTTGATGAAGAGATTATCTGCTTCTTCATATCGGGCGGAAGATGGTAGTTAGCATCTATGCAAAGCCTAGCAACGACTTCGCTTATAAGTGATGAATCGATTTCTCTCATTTCATTTGGCCTCTCTATTTTTGCGGTACATTGTAAATATTATCTAGAAGTCCTCCATCGCGTGATATAACCTTTGCGACTATCTTATCGCCCTTAGCTGCCTTGCTTGGAAGACCAGTATAGCTTTCCGCTTTTCTCTTAAGGTCGTGAATGTCTATCAAAGGAAGACCGGCACTACGCATGCGTTCAGCTAGCTCCTGATTTCTTGGATTTACTGCGATACCGCCCTGTGTAACTAAAACATCTATATCCTTGCCAGGAGTTGATATGCATGAAACCCTGTCGGTTATCATAGGGAGTCTGCCTCTGAACATTGGAGCGATAATCATTGCAAGCTTTGCACCTGCAGCAGTATCGCTGTGCCCGCCAGAGCCACCCATAATGTATCCGTTAGAATCTGTATGAACATTTACATTGAAATTAGTATCTATTTCTGTTGCACCAAGAATTACCACATCTAGGCTGTCGACAACTGCACTCATGGAGCTTGGGTGAAGCATAGTGAAGTGCAGAAATTTCCTGATGCTGAGGATTTGTCCTAATCGACTCTACAGCCTTAAGATCAAAGCATTGTACATCTAGCAGTGACTCAAAGCAACCAGCGTTTAGCATATCAACCATGTAGCCTGTAATTCCGCCAAGACCGAAGCTGCCTTTGATGCCTTCTCTGACCATTATGTCCTTGAGAAACTTTGCTGCTGCAAGCGAAGCGCCACCTGCACCTGTCTGAAATGAAAAGCCGTCCTTAAGAAGTCCAGAGGCTTTGATTACCTTTGTTGCTTGATCAGCCATGATTAGACCGACCGGATCTCTTGTTATCTGGGTTGTTCCTGAAACTATGCCCTGAGGATTTCCTATGGCAGGAACTTCAACAACATAATCGACATTGATTTCAGAAATTGACCACTGAATCAAAGGGTAGGGAACTAGATTATCTGTGATTATTATCACGTGCTTAGCGTTCTGCGCATCTGGAATCGCATACCCAAGGCTTCCGCAGGCTGATTTTCCAATCTTGCCACTGCAGTTTCCCATAGGGTCAGATGCAGGTGCTGCTATAAAAGCTATATCGATTGGAGTTCTACCACTTTCTATATCTGATGGTCTGCCTCCGTGAGTTCTAAATTCAACTGGAGTATCCATGATACCCTCTGAAATACTGCGTCTAGGCCTGATGACATGTAGTCTGTGCATATCTTTGTGACAACGCTACTCTCTATATGTTCAAGAAGCTCAGAGTGAGTATCAAAGAGGGAACTTGCATTTACAGTGAGATCCTTAAATCCCATGTCAGCAATTTCCTCCATGACCATGTTGAGTACAAAGTCACCATTTCTCAAATGATGGTGAAAGGAGATGCTCATAGAATCCTTGAGATCGCAGAGTGAAATTGCCTCGCGAAGTGAGGATACAATTTTGCTGTTATTCATCAATCTGCTCCTTTCTTATTCCGATAGCTTCAGCCATCTCTATGGTATTCTTTGCTCTGGCAACTATAGGCGCATCTATCATTTTACCGCGGAGAGCGATAGCTCCTCGTCCTTGAGCAGCAGCAAGCTCTATGGCATCCATTACCTCGTAGGCATATTTGATATCAGCGATGGAAGGGCTAAATACTGTATTTATTGCATCTAAATGCCTTGGAGAAATTGAAGCCTTTCCTGTGAAGCCTAGCGACTTCGCGTATTCAGAATCTGTGATGATTCCATCGTCATCATTTACATCTGTAAAAGGTGTATCATAGACATCTACGCCCGCAGCTCTTGCAGCCATGACCATTCTTGACCTAGCGTAGTCAATCTCATGTCCTTCTTTGGTTCTCTTGCATCTAAGATCTGCAGTTAGATCCTCGGCGCCTAGGAAGATGGCGCAGACACTCTTGTCTGATGAGGCGATGTTATATGCATTTTCGATTCCAAGTGCTGTCTCTATAAGTGGCATAATCTTAAAGTGGTTTAACTCAAGACCGAGTTTTTTTCTTCAAAATCTCTAAGGTAAGCGCTCAAAACAGCAACATCATTAGCCGAAGACGTCTTAGGTAGCATTATAATATTTGGTCCAGAAGGAAGTATTTGATTTAGGTCTTCCTTCCAGAAGCTTGTATCTAATGAGTTTATTCTTACGACTATCTCTATGCCTGAGAAGTTCATATACTTTATAGCGTTGCGAACTAGAAGCCTTGCTGAATCCTTTTCTGCGGGTGCAACAGCATCCTCTAAATCAAAGATAATCGCATCAGCTCCCATGCAATTACTGTTTATAATCAGATTTGGGGTATTGCCCGGAACAAAGAGCATAGATCTACGCATCATGTGCCTCCATTCCCCTGCTAAGTGCAGTTTCAACTCGCGCGCGAATTACACAGTCGAGCGCACCGCGGTCAACAACCTTTATTTTGACATCTGAGATGTTCATCTCGTTTATGACATCGAGCACAGCGCTTCTAATGGCTTCGCCAAATTGCTCAATGACTGCTGATTCTAGATTAAGCTCTATACCGGAAACGCTAGGCTCAAGCTCTACATAAACGTCGCTTGATTCTAGTGTTCCAGCGCAGGCCTTACGATTTATCATAGGCATGTCGATATCCTCCAGTAGACATTGTTACATAATTGTATTATATCAATTACCGATATTATATAATACAATGTATCATTTTTCAATTTGCAAATATCATTTTTTAGGATATACTAAGGTTTATAAATAGAACATCAAAGGTAAAATCGCTTGGAGCAGCTATGGATATAGAAATCATAAAAGGCGCAAAAGAAGGCCAAAGTAAACTTAATAAAGTGAAAAGCTTTCTAGCATCTTCGGGCCTTGATTTAGACACTGATATCGAAACAACCGTCTGCATTTTGGAGGATGGAAAGCTGGTTGCGACTGGTTCAAGAGCTAAATATCTCCTAAAGTGTATAGCTGTCAGTGAAGAGGCTAGAGGAAGTGGGTATATGAGCGCGCTTATGGGAACTCTATGGCAGGATGCTTTCCAAAATGGAGTGAAGGAGCTGCTAGTGTATACCAAGCCTGAGAATACTTCTTTGTTTGAGTCGTTATTCTTTCATAGACTTGCAAAAACAAAGGATGTAGTTCTACTAGAAAGAGAAAAAGGCGAGGCTAAGCGCTTTGCCATTAAGCAGATAGAAAAGGCCTATGCCGAAAAGGGGAGAACATTTGATAAATTCTCAGCTGCCGAAATAAGAGGAGCTGCAGTCATGAACTGCAATCCTTTTACACTAGGGCACAGATACCTCATAGAAGAAGCGGCGAAACAGTGCGATGTCCTATATGTATTTGTAGTATCAGAGGAGGCTAGCGAGTTTAGCTTTGAAGAGAGGTTTGAACTTGTAAAAAAGGGATGTGCAGACTTAGATAATGTATTTGTTGCACAAACGGGGCCATACCTTGTGTCAAAGGCAAGCTTTCCGCAGTACTTTATCAAAGATAAGACGGAGGTTTCACGCATCAAATGCGAGCTAGATTTAGAAATCTTCAGCAGGATATTCGCTAAAGAGCTTGGTATATCAAAGCGCTTCTTCGGAAGCGAGCCACTGTCTGAAACGACAAGAAAATATAATGAGTCGATGAAGATTTACTTGCCGAAAAAGGGTATAGAAGCTATAGAAGTCGAAAGAGCAGAGGCACTAGGCGAGCCGATTAGCGCAAGCAGGGTAAGAATGCTATTTGCTGAACTAAAAGATGCTAAGGCAGATGCCGAGGACGTAAGCCAAAAAGCTTAGGTTACTTTTTGCCAGAAGCGAGCTTTGATTTTCTAATGAAAAAGAGCAAGAGATAATTTTGATAGATGGATGCGATCTGCAAAATCGCAAGAGATTATAGAGAAAAGGAGATAATATGGAACATAGCGATAAATTAAGGAGTCACCTGTTTACTACATACTACGCACCTAGAGGAAGGTCGAGAATTTATGGGCTTGGCATTCAGCTAGCGCAGCAGTACCTTTCACCATTTGATAAGCTCATTGGTGTTATTGGCGAGGCTGGATCAGGAAAGAGTGCGTTAATAAAAGGAATGTTCCCAGGCCTTGAGCTGACAAATGACGATGACGGAGTGAATGTTAGACCGCTCCCTATTCTCCAGCAGGACTATGAGCAAGGCTTCTTCACGCCACATACTTATCATCTTGATATTCGCTTTGAGATGGGTTTTCACCAACTTTCAGTTTTGGCAGGAGCGATTCTTCAGGCCATCAAAAGGGGAAAGCGCGTAATCGTTGAGCACTTTGATATCGTATATCCTATGCTCAATATGAACGCTGACCTTTTAATTGGTGTGGGTGAGGAAATTGTTTTGACAAGACCTAGAATCTTTGGTCCATTTCCTGACGAAATCTACAAGATGGTCTACACATCTCTTCCATATAGACTCATGGCGCATACTGCAGAGGATATCTGTGAGTACTTCATGCCTAAGGATGAAATTTCAAGATGTACACACGATGACATCAGGCACGGTTTCATAGTGGCATTCCCGGATTATCAGCCTAACTTTGATCTTGTAGAGCTAGAAAATAAGGTCAATGATGTTATAAAAAGAGAAATACCAGTTTCCTACTATGATGATAACCATATCAAAATTGGAGACCTTATCCATCCTTGTACGGGACCGCGTACTCATGTTTCAAACACCAGTATGATTAAGGAGTTTCACCTTCTTCACCACTTCATCTATGATGTTATTAACAAGCGCTACTTAATGGTGGGATGTGTTGGTGAAAATTCTCTAGAAAAGCTAAAGTCCTTAGACAGCGTAAACGAGCCTATGGCAGGTATGATAGAATAGGTTTTCAAAACTATGTACGAAATAAGGAAGGTAGAGCTTGCAGAACTTCTTAGGTCAAGAGATGAAAATGCGCTTCTTAAGTCAGAGTTCATAGATAGATATAAAATGCCGGTCGTATCCGTTTCAATGAACATTGCTGGGGAAATCAAGAGAAGTCCTTTAGTAGATTTAGCCTTTGAATACGGATATTCTAGACTCATTAAGGAGCTGGGAGAACCGATAAAAAGCCTTGTGAAGCGTAACTTCACAGGGTGTTTTGCTTTACTTGTATTTGATTTAGAAGCAGAATATGTTAAGTCAAAGTGCCTTGCAATAGAGGAGGAACTTCCGGTCGGAAGACTTCTCGACCTAGATGTTACAGATGCTATAGGAATGCTTATTAGAAGGCCTGGTGCAAAAGGACGAAAATGCCTTGTATGTGGAGGATCTGTATTTGAATGCAGTAGAGCAAGGGCTCACGGCCTTGACGAGGTTGTGTTTAAGACACAGAATTTACTTTTAGATTTTGCATCAGCTAAGATATCAAAGCTAGCTGTAAGTGCACTAAGGGAAGAACTTGAGCTAACCCCAAAGCCTGGTCTTGTAGATCAAAGAAACTGCGGAGCTCACAGCGATATGGACTTTGATATGATGTTTAGAAGTGCTATGTCCTTAGAAGGCTATTTTGAAGAGGCGCTTCGTTTAGGTTTTGATATGAATTTGTCAAATACTTGCGAATTCATAAAACTTAGAAATCTAGGAATAGAAGCAGAAGAAAAGATGATGTGCCTCACTTCTGGCGTTAATACTCATAGGGGTGCAATATATGGAATGGGTATCTTGCTTTCTGCCCTAGGAAACTGTCTAAAGCATGGAGGAAATCTAAGAGATAAATCGCGAAAAATCGCAAAAGGCATTTTTGAGCTGAAGAAATGCACTAGCGAATCAGAATGTAATGGGCATGTAGAAACCGTAAAAATATCGATGAGAAAATCAAATGGAGAACTAGCTAGAGAGGCTTTCGGCAGATGTGGCGCAGAGGATGAGGCCATGAAGGGGTTTCCTACAGCCTTTGCTGGGGCTTGTTATCTTAATGATTTAGTTGATGAATACGGTAAGCTCACTTTGACTGCCAAACTGAGAAGCTTTTTATTTGTTTTAGAAAAAGCTGATGATAGTAATTTGATACATAGAGGTGGTATGAAAGGGCTAGAGCTTGCTAAGGCCGAGGCTAGAAGGATTAGAAAACTAGATGATGATAAGCTTGTAAATGCCTTAGAGGAGCTTGATGATGTTTTTATCGAGATGAATTTAAGTCCTGGTGGAACAGCAGATATCTATGCACAAAAGTCTTCTTCTTCAAAAAATAAAAAATCACCTAGGCTATGAGCTTTGCTAGACTAGATGAACTAAAAACTCATATGAGTATGTAAGTGCTGATTTTTAGGGAAATTCAATATCTAGATGGCTTTGAATTTTATCTATTGATTTGTTAAAAGCAAAAAGAATTATAATTTGGGATATACAATTAGTAAAGCACTGTTTTATTATCAAAATAATTAGCTTAACTAATTTAATTTAGAATTTAGCGTATATTTGGAGGTTTTAATGAGTATTTCGCAATATCAGGCTTTCTTGAAGACAATTGAACTCGGAAATCTTACTCGTGCAGCTGAGGATTTGGGATATACTCAGTCAGGAATAACGCATCTGCTTAATTCACTTGAGTCAGACTGCAACCTTAAGCTTCTTGTAAGAGAGAAGAGCGGTGCATATGCAACTGCTGATGGTGAGGAGTTAATGCCTTATTTTGAGGAGATATGCCAGTCATACGACAATCTATATCGCAAGCTCAACGACATACATAGACTTGAGTCAGGGCTAATTAGAATTTCAACTTTTACAAGCGTATCTGTTCAGTGGCTTCCTAGCATAATTGCTAAGTTTGAGAAGGATTATCCGCTAGTTCGCTTTGAGCTTCTTCATGGCTCGGATGTAGAGAGCGAGGACTGGGTCCGCAGCGGCAGGGTTGACTGTGCATTTATGAGCCTTTCAGAGGATACTCCATTTATTACATATCCGCTACATAAGGATCCTATGGTTGCTGTAGTTCCAGCAGACCATCCACTTGCTGCAGAGGAGAAAATCGCTATTGATGATCTAGTTAAGTATGATTATATCAAGCTTAATGACAGTTCCTTCAGCGATGTTAGCGAGATTGCAGAGGTGTTCAACAAACATAAGGTTAAGCCAAATGTAAGGTTTGCTGAGATGAACGATTATGCTGTTGTAGCAATGGTTGAGAAGGGCCTTGGCGTTACACTGCTTCCGCAGATGATAGTTGAAAAGACATCAAGAAACATTGCGATTAGGCCTCTTGTTTCTGGAGAACAGAGAACTCTTGGAATTGCAGTCAAGAACCAGAATCACCTTACGGCTTCAACCAAGGAGTTCATCAAGTACACTCAGGAATGGGTTTCTGAGAAGTATCCAAAGGAAGACCTATAGAATATGGTTAATACGGACCGATTTGCTTTGCAGATTGGTCTTTTTTAATCACATTAAAAATTCATGATTTAACCTGAGCAAAAGGGAAAACCGTTCACGCCGTTGACTTAAACTTACATAAAAAAAGTATAATTAACAAAATATTAATGGCTAATCGGAGAGCGAAATGGAACAGATAAAGCGCCTTATTAACCTTGGTGACGGAATATTAGACACAGTCAACTCAGCGGTACAGAGTGAAAACTATAGGACGCTGAGCAGGGATATAAAGGGACAAATCGATTTATTCTTTGGTAAGGAAACAACATACACAAACTATAGTAGAAGCTATAGTGATTTTGATAAATCTAAAACTACATACTTCAGCATGAAGAAACCAAATTCAGGACTCGTGACCCTAGCAATAGCAGTTTCTATTGTGCTTACAGTACTTTCATCAATTTCTTGTATCGCGATAGGTCTTACAGGTTTTCTTCTAGGCATAATGATGCTAGTTGTACTTTCGATGCTCCTAATAGTTGTAGCAGCAGCTTGCCTCTATTTCTTCGCAGTTGGAATGAAGAAATTAAAGCTTATAGAAACCTTCGATAAGTATGCCAAAATAATAGGTCCAGAGGAGTATTACGGAGTTAATGAACTAGCTGAGTATGCAGGTGAACGCTACAAGGATACCTTGCTGAATTTGCACAATATGATAGCTGATGGAATGCTTTCTTATGCAAGGTTTGATGATGAGTTTAAAACTCTGATCTTGACAGACAGAATGTACAGCAGATATTCATATATCAAAAGGTATAGGAACAGCTCTAATGTATCAGTTGATATCAAAGATGAGAAGCTACAGGCTCAGATGGCAGTAGCTATAAGAGAAGATGGAGAAGTATTTCTAAAGGATGTAGACATATGTAAAAACCTTGCTGGCGATGAATTTGACATTAAAACGGAGTGCTTTAATAGGATAATAGAAAAGATTTTCAATTATCTTGACGAAGTTCCATCTAGTGCAAACGAGTTATATGTTTTGATGAATTCATATATCAAAGCTATTAGAAAGCTCCTGTTTGCATATACGAATTTAGATAAGGATGATGCCTCGAATACATGGAGCATAAAGCTTGAAATTTCAGAGGCAATAGACGAAATTAACGATGTCTTTGAAACAAATATAGATAAACTTTATAAATAAATATCGAATTTTTAATATTGACATATGTCGAAAATGGTGTATTATAGACATATGTCAATAATTATTTTTGGGAGAAAATCATGGCAAGACCAAGAAGAAGTAGAAAGATAGGCGTCATTCCGGAGTATAGGTGCTTTGCACCAGAGGATGTTAGAAATGATGAAAGTGTGGATATCACTCTTGATGAATACGAAGCTATGCGATTAATCGATAGCTGCGGATTAAACCAGGAGGAAGCTGCGAAACAAATGGATGTTTCTAGGACTACGGTAACAGCTATCTATGAATCTGTGCGTAAGAAGATTGCAGATTCCATAGTCTATGGAAAAACTCTTTATATAGTTTCAGACTATTCCTGCTGTAGCAAGGACGCTTGTTATTTAAACGAGGATGCGCACAGGGAAATTGCTCTTGCACATGAGAATTTTGATAAGAAAGGTGAAAATACAATGAGAATAGCAGTAACATTTGAGGATGGTAAGATTTTTTAGACATTTTGGACACAGCAAAGCTTTTTAAGGTTTACGATGTTAACGATGGCAAGATTCAGGAGTCAAAGCTAGTTGAAGTAGCTGAGGGTGGACATGGTGCAATTGCTGGACTACTAAAGGAGTCAGAAGTAGATGCAGTCATCTGTAGCGGAATCGGAGAGGGCGCACAGATTGCTCTTGCAGAAGTAGGAATTGAGCTATATGCAGGTGTAAGTGGTGACTGTGATGAAGCTGTAGAAAAGCTTCTAGCTGGAACACTAGAGCATGGCGAAGGTGCAAAGTGTAGCCACCATGGCGGTGAACATAAGTGCGGACACCACAAGGGCGAGCATAAATGTGGACATCATAAGGGAGAACACAGCGGCGAGCATAAGTGCAAGCACCATAAATAAAAATTTTTAAATAGCACTTTACAAACCAAAAATAAAGTATTATGATTTAAAAAAAGATATCTTCAGGGCAGGGTGCAATTCCCTACCGGCGGTAAAGCCCGCGAGCCGAAAGGCATGATCCGGTTAGATTCCGGAGCCGACAGTATAGTCTGGATGGAAGAAGATGATGGTACAATTATTTTTGTGATAATGATGTAGTATCTTTGCTCTGAGATGGGATTCCATTTCAGAGCTTTTATTTTACTCATTTATCGCGATATATGAGCTTTTGTTTATATATGCAAGATTGCACACGCATTTGATTAACCCCTGTAGATATTCTGCAGGGGTTTTTATATGTCCCTAGATTCCATGGAGAAAGAAGGAATAGATTTGAGTGATCAAAAGTATATGGAGCGCGCGATTGAGCTAGCAAGAAAAGGAGAGGGCTTCACAAATCCAAATCCTATGGTAGGTGCAGTAATTGTAAAGGATGGTCAAATCATAGGAGAAGGATATCATGAAAAATGCGGCATGCTTCATGCTGAGCGCAATGCGATTGCATCGCTTATAGAATCTGCAGATGGAGCGACGATGTATGTTACGCTTGAACCTTGCTGTCACCACGGCAAGACTCCGCCATGCACAGAGGCTATCATAGAGCAAAAGATTTCAAGAGTGGTTATAGGCTCACGTGACCCAAATCCAAAGGTTGCAGGAAAGGGCGTAGAGATATTAAGAGAGGCAGGAATCACTGTAGTCGAGGACTATATGAGGGATGAATGTGACAAGCTAAACCCAATATTCTTCCACTATATTAAGACTAAAAAGCCCTATGTGGTTATGAAATATGCGATGACACTAGATGGGAAGATTGCCACAAAGACAGGTGCATCAAAGTGGATAACTGCAGAAGAGGCAAGAAGAGAAGTTCAAGCTATGCGGCATAGATATATGGGCATAATGGTCGGGATTGGAACTGTGCTTGCTGATGATCCGATGCTAAGTACTAGAGTGGAAAATCTAAAAAGTCCGGTCAGAATAATATGCGATAGCAAGTTAAGAATTCCTCTAGATAGCCAGATTGTTAAGAGCGCAAAAAAGCAGAAAACAATAATTGCATATTCAGACACGACATACTCAGAAGATAAATTGAAGATACTTCAGGATGCGGGTATAGAGACGGTTTGCTGCCTGGGTGATGATAAGCGTATAGACCTTAATAAGCTGATGTCATTTATTGGAGATAAAGGAATAGATAGCATACTCCTTGAAGGAGGAGGAACACTGAATGACAGTGCGCTAAGGGCAGGCATAGTAAATGAAGTTCAAGCCTTTATTGCACCAAAGATATTTGGTGGAGCAAGTAGCAAGAGTCCAGTTGAAGGCATAGGAGTAGAAGTGCCAAGAGATGCCGTTAAGCTGAGATGCTTAGAAGTTCAACAGATAGGCGAAGATATCAAAATAAGATATAAGATATGCATGAAAGAGGAGGAGCAATGTTTACAGGGATTGTAGAAGAAAAAGGAAAAGTCTCTCACATGCAGCTTGGTGGTGAATCGGGAGTCATAGCAGTAAAAGCTAGGAAGGTTTTGGAAGGAACAAAAATCGGAGATAGCATTGCAGTAAATGGAGTGTGCCTAACGGTTACATCTCTTCAGCCTGACGGATTCACAGCGGATGTAATGGCAGAGACTATTAGGAGAAGCAGTCTGGGAAGCTGCAAGGCAGGAAGTCAGGTAAAACCTAGAGCGTGCAATGGCTGCAGATGGAAGATTTGGCGGACATATAGTAAGCGGACATATAGATGGAACTGGGGTTATTAAATCCATGATTCGCGAAGAAAATGCTATATGGGTAAGGATTGAAACCTCAAAGGATATTCTGCATTTGATAGTGGAAAAGGGCTCGATTTGCATAGATGGAATAAGCCTTACGGTTGCAAAATTAGATGAATCCAGCTTTGCTGTATCGGTTATACCACATACAGGAGAAGAAACGACGCTGCTTGGAAAAAATGCAGGAGATATAGTTAACTTAGAAAACGACGTTATAGGCAAGTATGTAGAGCGCTTACTAGGCATCAAAACGAGTAAGCCCCAAAAACAGGAATCAAAAATTACTATGGAATTTCTTGAGACATTTGGATTTTAGAATAGGAGGATATGTCTTATGTCAAAAAAATATAATTACAACACAATAGAAGAAGCAATTCAGGATTTGAGAGACGGAAAAGTAATTTTAGTTACAGATGACCCAGATAGAGAAAATGAAGGAGATTTCATATGTGCTGCAGAGTTTGCAACGCAAGAGAATATAAACTTCATGGCTGTACATGGAAAAGGTCTTATCTGCACGCCAATGAGTGAGGAACTTGCAGCAAGGTTAAATTTTCCTCCGATGGTAGCAGAAAACACCGATAACCATAGCACTGCATTTACAGTTGCTGTAGACCATGTCGACACAACTACTGGAATATCTGCAGCTGAGCGCTCTCATACCATAATGAAATGCGTTGATGAAACATCAAAGCCAGAGGATTTTAGAAGACCAGGACATGTATTTCCACTGGTTGCAAGAAGAGGTGGGGTTCTAGTTCGCAACGGTCATACAGAGGCAACGATAGACCTAATGAGGCTTGCAGGGCTAAAAGAATGTGGAGTTTGCTGTGAAATCATGAAGGAAGATGGAAGCATGATGCGCACACCTCAGCTATGGGAACTTGCAAAGGAACATAAGCTTTGCTTCATCACAATAAGCGACTTACAGGACTATGTGAGAATTCATGAAAGACATGTGAGAGAGGAAGCAGTTGCAGACCTTCCAACACAGTATGGTGATTTCAAGGTACATGGATATATCAACGATATTACAGGAGAGCACCACCTAGCTTTAGTTAAAGGGGATATCGGAGATGGAGAGAATGTACTTTGTAGAGTTCACTCAGAATGCCTCACAGGTGATGCATTTGGCTCGCTAAGATGTGACTGCGGTCTTCAGCTTCAGACAGCAATGCGCCAAGTTGAGGAAGAGGGAAGAGGAATAATCCTATATATGAGACAAGAAGGAAGAGGCATAGGGTTAATTAACAAAATCAAAGCTTATGCGCTTCAGCAGCAGGGCTATGACACAGTAGAAGCAAATGTAAAGCTTGGATTTGCGCCAGACCTTAGAGAGTACTGGGTAGGAGCACAGATATTATCTGACCTAGGCGTAAAGTCACTTAGACTTCTTACAAATAACCCTGAGAAGGTTTATGGACTAGGCGGTTTTGGACTGAAGATCAAAGAAAGAGTTCCACTAGAAATTCAGCCGCAGAAATACGATTTTTCTATATATGAAGACAAAGCAAGATAAGATGGGACATATTTTTAAGGAAATTAACTTATAGAAGGACTTAATTTAAACAGGAGGAAGAAAAAAATGAAACAGATTAATTTGGTAGAAGGAAAAGTTATAGCACCTGAGGGAATGAGAGTTGGTATAGTTGCGGCAAGATTCAATGAAATTATTGTAAATAAGTTATCTGGTGGAGCAATCGATGGTCTAGTTAGACATGGTGTAGAAGAGGATAATATCACAGTTGTTTGGGTACCTGGAGCATTTGAAATTCCACTTACAGCTCAGAGGATGGCTAAGTCAGGAAACTATGATGCGGTAATCTGTGTTGGCGCAGTTATACGCGGAGATACTTCTCACTACGACCTAGTTTGCAACGAGTCGGCAAAGGGAATTGCACAGGTTGAGCTAGCTACAGGAATCCCAGTACTATTTGGAATCATTACAACGGAAAACATTGAGCAGGCTATCGCGAGAGCCGGAAGCAAGGCGGGAAACAAGGGCTATGACTGCGCACTGTCAGCGATTGAGATGGTGAACCTTCTAAAGCAGCTATAATGCATGTTTTGATAGATTAAAAGGTAATAAGATGATAAAGACAATCATATTTGATTATGATGGTACCATACACAATACGCTTAAAATATATGAACCGGCATTTCGCAAGGCATATAAGTGGCTTGTAGATCAAAATCTTGCAGAAGAGAGAATCATAGAATCATCTGAAATTGCAAGCTGGCTAGGCCTAAACAGCAAGGAGATGTGGGATAAGTTTTTGCCTGAGCTTGCTCAAACTTATAAGGATGAGGCGAGTGCCATGATTGGAGCCATGATGGTTGAGCAAATCGAAAGGCATGAGGCTCTTTGGTATGAAGGTGCAAGGGATGTACTGACAAAGTTAAAGCAAGCGGGATATAAGCTCTTAATCCTCAGCAATTGCAAGACATCTTACCGAAAAGCACATTGGAAAGAGTTTGAAATGCAGCGCTGGTTTGATCGTTTTTATGACTGCGAATCTTATGGATTTAAGCCAAAGACTGAAATCGTAAAGCAGATTACAGATGAGTTTGAAGGACCTTATCTTGTAGTCGGTGATAGATATCATGATTTTGAGTGTGCAAAGTCATGTGGAGGAAGCTTTGCTGCCTGCCTTTATGGATACGGACAAATGGCGGAATTTGAGGGCGCAGACTACCTTATAAATGACATAAGAGATATTCTTGAAGTAGTCAAGTGATTATTAACCGGGGAAACCCGGTTTTTTTAATTGGATAATTTCCTATTTGCATCTTCCTTAAATTCGCTTTTAGCTTTATTAAAAGCTGAAAAAAATGGTAAAATATATGGGATATTATTTTTTTGATGAATTAAGAATGAAAAAGAAAGAACAGCTTAGGAGAATTCAATGCGTGATTTGATTATCTATGTCATTCTTGCAGCCATAGGATATTTTATCGGTAGCAAGCTTAGACATAAGAAGGAGAAACTTGTGTGGACGGGCAAGTTTCAGACGGTAGCTATAGTTCTACTTGTTTTAACTATGGGCTCAAGAATGGGTGCCAACGATGAAGTTATCGAAAATCTCGGAAGCATAGGTGTGTATTCACTTGTAGTAACCGTGGTCATACTCATATTTTTCAATTATTGCTGTCTTCTTTGCTAGGAAGGCTCTAAGAATAGATAGGCGTGGTCTTCTTATTTCAGCTGATAAATCAAAGGATGCTGTGAACAAGGAGAAGAATTCTAATGTTGAGGGCGGAAAGATTGACAAGATGACTCTTGTTATAATAGCTTCTGTCATTCTTGGTCTAATATGTGGATTTGCTCTTGTAGATAAGGTATTTGATAGTTATGAGACCTTTAATACAATAGCAGGACACGCTATTCAAATAGGGCTTTGCATACTGCTTTCACTAGTTGGACTAGACCTTGGCCTTGATGGTACGGTTATAGATAATTTCCGTAAGGTAGGACTTCGCGTTTTGATCTTCCCTTTTGCAATTGCATTAGGAAGCCTTGCAGGAGCCTTCATATGCGGACTAATACTTCCACTTTCAGTGAAAGAAATGCTCGCTGTCGGCGCTGGATTTGGTTGGTATTCACTGGCTCCAGGAATAATACTAGAGGCAGGGCTAGCTCAAGCAAGTGCAGTTGCTTTCATGCACAATGTTATGAGAGAAATACTTGGAATCATATTTATTCCACTTGTTGCTAAGAAAATTGGATATGTTGAGACCATTGCACTACCTGGCGCTGCAGCCATGGATGTATGCCTTCCAATCGTAGAAAAATCAACTAGTGGAAACATCGCGGTATACTCGTTTATCTCAGGCCTTGTGCTTTCAGCATTAGTGCCGATATTTGTGCCGCTAATTCTTGCACTTTAAATGCGTAAAATAGCTTTAACAGGCTGTCACATTTGACGCAAAAGCACAATTGAAATATAATTTAATAGACATTTGTGATGTTCGGAAAACACCCTTACATAGACGAAAATGAAGGCTTAACTATCTAGTCACATTTTCAAAATTAAGGTGATAAAGGAAAATCATGCGTATAGAAAAGTCGACCAAAAATATCAAGATAGCATGGATTTTACAACTGGTACACATCTTGTGCCAGTTTTTTTCCCGTACAGCAATTATCTATATGCTATCAAATGAGTACGTCGGACTTTCAGGGCTTTTCAGCAATGTGCTAATGATTCTTTCACTAGCCGAACTAGGTATAGGTGAAGCTATAGTGTTTAGCCTTTATTCACCGATTGCCAAAAACGAGATAAGTAAGATCAAGTCAATAATGAGGTTCTACAAGAGGATATACATCGGAGTAGGAGGATTTGTCCCTAGCTGCTGGCCTTTTGATGACACCTTTTATTGATTTTTTTATAAAGGAAAAACCAGACATTCCAAATCTGCATTTGATATATGTTCTATATGTTGTTAATACTGCAGTTTCATATTTCTTCTCGTATAAGTCTGCCTATGTTTCGGCAAGGCAGAATAACTATATAGTTGCGCTAAATAACGGAGTTTGCGAGATTCTCATGGTTATTGTGCAGGTGCTTATCCTAGTGATGAGTAGAAACTACATAGGCTTTATGCTGGTGGGAATATTATTTGTTTTGATACAGAACATATCAATCACGCGTATTGCAGATAAACGCTATCCTTACCTTAAGGAAAAGGATGTAATGGATCTTCCTAGAGATATCTTTGCTGAGATTAAGAAGAATACTCTAGCCATGGTATTTCACAAGATTGGAACCATTATAGTATTTGCAACTGACTATCTGATTATATCAAAGTTCATCGGACTTGTTATTTCAGGAATATACGCAAACTACACGATGATAGTTAACGCGGTTACTGTATTTATCAGCAAGTTCTTTACAGCAATTTCTGCAAGCGTTGGAAATCTTGCTGCTTAGAGGATGTTGAAACTCAGGAGAAGGCACTTAAGAGAGTTTTCTTCATAAACTTCTGGCTATATAGCTTTGCATGCTGCTGCCTGTTTAACCTGCTAAATCCATTCATCAACGATATTTGGGTCAAAAAGGATACTGTCTTTGGAACGGGTGTAGTTCTTCTCATAGTTATGAAGACATATTTTACTGGGATGCGTAGCAGTGCTCAAACCTTCAAAAATGCAAAGGGCCTATATTGGTATAACAAGTATATGCCAATATATGAGTCGCTCATAAATCTAGGTGTTTCACTTGTGCTAGTTAAGCCACTTGGGGTGTCTGGAGTTTTGCTTGGAACCATAGTTAGCACGGTGACAACATGTGCTTGGATAGAGCCTTATGTGCTTTATAAGTACGGCTTTCATAAGAGCGTTATGCCTTATTACAAAAACTACCTAAAGCTCAGCCTAGTTTTCTTTGCAATACTAGGGGTTTGCTACGGAGCAGTGAGCCTAGTGCCAGGACATAGTTTTATTGCATTCTTGATAAAGCTAGTTATTAGTGCGACACTACCTAATATCTTGCTATATATCATTTTCAGAAAGAGCGACGAGTTTGCCTTCCTGAAGAGGACAATCAAAGAGAGGTTACTTCGCAAATGAGCATGCGTAAAATTAGAAAAGCCTTAGCGCTGACATATTTTTATATATATAATCGCATAGCCCCTGCTTTTTTAAAGCTAGATTATAAGGGCGTAGTGTTTCTAACTGACGCACATGAAAGCCTAGATGGAAACCTAAAGGCAATCAAGGACTATATAGAGGCGAAAAAAATTGACCTAAGGATACAGAGCTTCTGCAGAGGAGATAGGCGAAAGGCTATTAGCTTTGCTGAGTTTAGGGCTATTTGCAGGGCTATGACTAGCTGTAAGTATATAATTCTCGATGATTTCTATGGTCTTACAAGCTCAATAAAGCTCAGAAATAATCAAAAGCTAGTCCAGCTTTGGCATGGAAGCGGAGCCTTTAAGAAGTTCGGATATAGCAGGCTAGAAGGAGATATGAATCCAAGAGTTGTTCACAGTGGATACCGCAAGTATACTGGAGCTTTGGTGAGTTCTGAGGGAATTCGCGAGTGTTTTGCTGAGGCATTTGGAATTTCCGTAGATAAGGTTAGGGCGCTTGGAAGTCCTCGAAGCGATATGCTCTTTGATGATGAATTTAAGGCTGAATCAAAATCAAAGCTGATAAGTGCATTTCCTGAGCTAAACGGAAAGAAGATAATTCTCTTTGCGCCTACATATAGGGGGGGAACGCGTCGAAGCAGCAAATTATGATTTTGATAAGCTTTCTCCTAAGCAATTTATGAGTGAAATCGGAGACGAGTACAGAGTCCTGCTAAGATGGCATCCTGCTTTGCTTGCGAATGTAAAAGCTGGAAGGCTTAACTTTGATCTTCCTGAAGGGATGATTGACGTATCTGAATACCCAGATGTGAACGAGCTAATAGCAGCTTCTGATATTTTGATAACCGATTATTCATCGATAATCTTTGATTGGTATATAACGGGAAGACCAGTGATTTTCTTCATGTATGATCTTGAAGAATATGAGGGTGGAAGAGGCCTTTATTTTGAACTAGATGAATATCTCTACGGAAGACTTGCGAGGAACAAGGACGAGCTTGTAACTGCAGTGCGTGAAGAAGACATGTGCGCAGAGAAGCGAGCTGCTTTTGGAGAGAAGTTTATGTCGGCTTGCGATGGTCATTCGAGAGAAAAGGTAAGCAAGTGGATCTTTGACGAAGATGATGAGAGGAAATAAGATGGAAAATTTAAAGCTTACATCACCATGTAAAGATAAGAGATTTTTGGGCATTGTAATTAGTGCTCTTGTTACTATATACTCCCTGCTTTTTATTCTGTTTAATACACTTGCAGCAAAGCCTTTTATTAACTGGTTTGAACGACTTGAGGTTGTAGTAGGAGGTCTGCTTCTAATTGCAGCATTGTATAAGTTCTTTGCCCGAAAGGAGGAGAGAGCATACCTTAAGCCAAGACCATTTATTATTATTGGAATATATCTTGTTTCAAGGCTTATAGGCTGGTGGAGCGTGGGCTTTGATTATAGCACTATAAGAACTGTTTTCTTTGAGGTAGTCTATCTAATTGCAATTAATGAGATGATTATATCAAAGAGCTATCTAAGACGCGTTCTGGCTCCTGTGATTATTTTGATAAACCTAGCACTCAACCTGCTAGAAGCATTTTGCCATATTGTTTATAAGCTCTCGCCAGAAAGCGGAATTGCTGATTTTTTGATGAGAAATAGCTACAATGACGGCAAGATGAACTTTACATATCTATACATAAATCCAAATACCATGGGAATTATGACGGCACTTTCATTGGTTTTACTTTTTATAATTGTGCCTAAGCCTTTGTCTAAGGCTAAGCTTACTATGCTAAGCCTTTACAGTATCTTTTCCCTTGTTGTTGTATTTAAGTCCGAGTGCAGAAGCGCTCAGCTTGCTTTGATTGTAATATTAATTTCGTACGGCATTGTAAGACTAATAAAGCCTATGACAGGTAAAAGATTAACTCTGCTTGCCCTTTTAGCATCGCTATTTGCAACATGTGCGGTATATGGCCTTATGTATTCTCATCAAGATACAGGCGTTGCCTTTGAATGGGAAAACAGCTACGGAAATATAGAATACAAGTTAAATAGAGCTAGCAGTGCAAGATATAATATCTGGAAGACTGCAATGCTTGCAAATATGGACAAGAAGGCTTTTGGAACGGGAAGTCTAAAGAATGAAATGGCTGCTAGAAATGAGTATATCAAAGGTTTCTGGGAGCAAAGATATCAGGGCAGTTATAAGTTTAGACCTACTATATTGGGACCGCATAGCGGCTACTTTGCTATGATATACACGACTGGATTTACAGGATTCTTCATATATATATCACTTTTGTTTTATATGATAAGAAGAGCAGACCTAATGCAAAGGGGAAACTGGTACCTAGCGATAATATTTACTCTTGTAGTCAGCCATTTAGAAAGTGTATTCATAGTCAGTAGATTCTTCCTCTGTCTTGTGATGATGATGATTTTGTCAGCACATGATGATGAGGCTAATGAAGGGGAAATCAATATATGCAATTATTCACGATAGATGAGATTATATCCTCGATTCTCGAAGAAACAGAGGGTCTTGATGAGGAAATAACTGACGGAATTATACTTAGAAAAAAAGAAATTTCTGCGATAGAAATTGAAAAGCTAAAGTCTAAACTTGAAATAGAGTATTTGGACTCTGTATTTACAGAGGATATTCTAAGCTATAACTGGGGTAATTTGGGTTTTCTCAGCTATCAGTTTGGATATGGAGATGAAACCAGCCTTAGCTGGCTAATAAATCGTAATCTAGAATACGAGGATTATCTAGTACTACATAAAAGGGACTTAATTATAATTGCAAACGGAGATCCATATACAATTTTATTAGAATGCAGGTCCGGAAAAATATACGCATTTACAAGTGATATGAGCTACGATGACATAATACCTATTGCATCGGATTTTAGAAAATTTGTAAGAGCGATGGGCACAGCCCAATATGCTGTATGGAAAAACGCAGAAAAAGAATTCGTGGAATTGATGAGTAAGGAGCTCACTGGTAGAAGCCTTGAGTTTTGGAAAGTGTTGGTATCCGAATTTAGCTGATAAAAATTCAGGATACGCAGCATCTGAATAATTATAACCAAAATTATAAAGAAAGGAATAATTGATAATTAGCTTGCTAATTGTCATACAGGAGTGAAATGGAATCTATGAATGTTTATGGAGTAATTTTAGCTGGTGGTGTAGGAAGTCGCATGGGCGATGCCAAGCTGCCTAAGCAGTATATGAACATAGGCGGAAAGCCGATTATTATTCACACAATAGAAAAGTTTTGCCTATATGATAGCTTTGAGGAAATCGTAATAGCCTGCCCTAAACAGTGGCTACAGCATACTAAAGACCTTATCGCTAAGTACATAGATGATAATGAAAGATTACGGTTATTGAGGGTGGCAAGGTCAGAAATGAAACCATTGTAAAATCAATTGACTTTATAGAAAAAAAATATGGAATAGATGAAAACACTATTGTGGTAACTCATGATGCGGTTAGACCTTTCGTAACATATAGGATGATAAGGGATAATATTGAGATGGCAAAACGCTTTGGTGCATGCGATACAGTGATTCCTGCTACAGATACCATAGTCGTAAGCGAGGATGGTGAGATAATCAGTGCTATTCCTGATAGAACAAAGGTATATCAGGGTCAAACACCACAGAGCTTTAAAGCTAAAAGCTTCATGGAGCTATATGAGGGACTTGACGAGGACACAAAGAAAATACTTACAGATGCCGCCAAGGTATTCTTGCTAAATGGTGAAGAGGTTCACCTGGTAAAGGGTGAGAACTATAACATCAAGATTACCTATCCATACGATATTGCAGTTGCAGAAGCTCTATTAAAGGGAGAAGTAGAATGCTAAATACGGTTTATCGATTGACAGGGCCGCGCAAAATCGAGGTTCAGTTCAGCGATATAAATCTTGCGGACAATAAAATAATTGTAAGACCTGAGGCTCTCAGTATCTGCCATGCAGATCAAAGGTATTATCAGGGACTTAGACCTTCTGAGATAATGGAAAGAAACTTCCTATGGCTCTTGTACACGAGTCCTGCGGAAGAGTTGTATTCTCAAATTCAAAGAATGTCCCAAAGGGAAGCAGGGTAGTTATGATTCCTAACACGCCTGTTGAAAAGGATGAATTCATAGAGGAAAACTATCTCAGAAGCAGTACGTTCAGAGCGAGCGGAAGCGATGGCTTCATGCAGGACCTTATTGCTCTTGATGAGGATAGGGTTGTAGTTGCGCCAGAGGATATTGATCTTGATGTGCTTGCATTTACAGAATTTGTTAGCATATCATATCATACGATTCAAAGATTCGAGAGGTTCAGCCACGGAAGAAGAAATGCGCTAGGCATATGGGGGGATGGAAATCTCGCATACTGCACGGCACTACTACTTAGATATGTTTATCCAAATTCAAAGATATATGTGTTTGGCACTCATGAAGGCAAGCTTTCAAGGTTTAGCTTTGCTGATGAGACTTACAAAATTCGTCACATTCCTGAAACACTTAAGCTTGACCACGCCTTTGAGTGCGTCGGTGGAGAAAACTCTGGAGATGCTATAAATCAAATCATCGATTACATAAACCCTGAAGGCTCAATTGCTTTGATGGGTGTGAGCGAAAGAAATGTCCCTATAAACACCAGAATGGTGCTTGAGAAAGGACTTAGAATATTTGGTAACAGCAGAAGTGGAAGAGAGGATTTCCTTGGCGTTCTTGAGATGTACGCAAAGCACCCTGAGATTCCACGCTACCTTGATACAATCATAGGAAATGTAGTCGAGATTTCAAGCCTCGATGACATGGCAGAGGCCTTTGATGTAGATGCAAAGAGCAGATGTGGTAAGACTATAATGCATTGGAACATTTAATTTTGATAGGAGTTAGCTATGGCACCTAAGGTTTCGGTAATTGTGCCAATTTATAATGTAAAACAGTATCTAAAAGCAATGCTCGACTCTGTCTCAGAACAGAAGTTTGAGGAGTTTGAGGTACTTCTTATAGATGATGGTAGCAGCGACGGATCAGCTGAAATAGCAAAAGCTTATGCTGCAAAGGACAAAAGATACAGATATATAAGACAGGAAAATGCAGGTGTTTCGGCGGCAAGAAATCGCGGAATCGAAGAGGCAAAAGGAGATTACCTGGCTTTTTATGACGCAGACGATATAGTTCCAGAAAAAGCACTTTTGTCAATGCACAAGGCGGGAGAAACTCGCAAGGCAGACATTGTAATAGGCATTATGGAAGAGAAGAGCCTTGGAGAATCACTGCTTTATATGCATTCTGTAAAGCTTTCTTCTCAAAGAAATATTAGCCCGCTAGATAAGAATCTATTCGGAGCTTGGTCGATTTGCAATAAGCTGTTTAGGCGTGAATTCATAATAAAGAATAATTTAAGACTAGAACCACTCAAAAACGCAGAGGACGGTGTCTTCACTTTTTGTGCTTTGCAGAAGGCGAAGAAAATCTGTGGATGCAGGGTCGTAGCATATAACTACATAAAAAGACCTTTCTGGGAGACGGCATCTGCGACACAGACCATAAGTAGGAGCTATATGGAAAGCCTCCTAAAGTCGCATGAGAGGATTCTTGCAGAGGCAAATAAGCTTTCCGAAAGCAACCTTAAGAGCAATAGATCAAAGATAAACATCTATCTTAGACCTCTATATATCAGATTTATCGAAGGCGAATTGCTAAATGGCTATTATAGGGGCATTTGGCGTGCTGACGAGGATTTAACGCCTAGGATTAACGAAAAGCTCGCAGAGTATAAGAAGCATATACAGGTTTCTGACTGGAAGGCTCTATGCAAGAGACATAGAGACATAAATTTAGAGGAGGGTCTAATTCCGCTAGATGAACTTGCTGATAGACCTTTGGTGTCGATTATTTTTACGTCGGAGTCATCTCCAAAGTACCTGAATTTACAGGTAGCAAGCCTTTATAATCAGCTATTTCCACGCTTTGAGATAATTGTATCAAAGCGAATCAAGGATGACATCTCAGATGATTATGCGAGTAAAGCTAATATCAAAGTCTGCGATGATGAAGGAATTGGCAAGGATGAGTTCATAAAGAAGGCCTTTGACATGTCGCTAGGTGAATATGTAATATTCGCAGACGAAAGACTTCTGTTCACAAAGAATACCATAAGAAATATGTGGAATATTCTAGAGACTAAGAAGACGGGCTGTGCATCGGTGATGGTGAAGAGCTTTGATGGAGAAAGTTATTCTTACATAGATAGAATTAACTCTGCTTACAGTTACGGGACTTTTAGAAATATGTTTATTTCTAGAGACTACTTTGTATCAAACAAGATGATAAGAAAGTCTGTTTTGATGGCTGAGTCAAAGTTTCCAATCGTATGCGATGAAAAGAGCGGGGCAGTTAAGCTGTTTGAGAGAAGCATTTCATGCTCAGGAACACGTAAATCGGCAATGATTGCGCCACTAGATGAGTCTCATATAAAGAGACTTATAGATGAAAATCCAGCAAGTGCATTTGACCGCTTTAGAGCGCGCGTGAACGCTATGCTAGATAGATTCATGAATCATCTAAAGAAGTATTTAACTAAGGACGATGTTAATAAGATAAGAAAAAAAGGTTTAAAAAAATAGTATGACTTTTGTAATCGCGATATTTCGTGGATTTTTAAACTTAATATATGCCTTATTTAAGCTTTTTACCAGTTAGAGATAAGATCACTTTGATAAGCAGGCAGTCCGACTTTCCAAGCGAGGATTTTTGATGCTCAAAGCAGAGATAGAAAAGCAAAGCCCCTAAAACGGAGGTCAAGATATTATCAAAGAAACTTAGAAAAAAAGCCCTGGTGCATTGATTTCGTACATAGGACATATCTTTGTACAGATGTATCATATCGCAACAAGCAAAACTGTTGTACTCGATTCATACTGCATTGCAGTGAGCGTGCTAAAACAGAGAAGAAGTCTTAGAGTAGTGCAGATATGGCATGCTATGGGAGCACTCAAAAGATTTGGCCTTAGCATCTTAGGTGAAGAAGAGGGTAGCAGCCCTAAACTAGCGAATGCTATGAGAATGCACAGAAACTATACCTATGTCTTAGCGAGTGGAAAGGCGTGTGTTAAACCTTTTGCAGAGGCTTTTGGATGCATAGAGAAAAGTGTTGTAATTGGCTCACTTCCAAGGGTTGATAGACTTATGTCTGAGGATATTAAGCAGCATACAATAGATAAAATCTTTGGCAAATATCAAGAACTTAAGCAAGCTAAAGATTTCGATAAAAAGATTATCGTTTATGCACCGACATATAGAAAACATAAGGATATTTCTGTTGAAATTGAAGATTTAATAAATAAAATAAGTTCCGAGGACCGTATAATAGTAATCAAAAAGCATCCGCTGATGAAGCTTTGTATTGAAGATAGACCGGGTGTAATTGTAGACGATACCTTCTCTACTGAAGAGATGCTCTATATTGCAGATTGCGTTATAGCTGACTACTCAGCCATAGTGTTTGAGGCAGCCCTTCTCAACAAGCCTATGTGCTTTTTATGCATTTGACCTTGATGAGTATATGGCGAGTAGGAGTTTTTTTATCTTGATTATGAGAAAGATATGCCTGGAGCTATTTGCAAGGATGTTGATGAAGTTGAGACGGTGCTAAAAGACTTTTCGCTTTGACCTTGAGGCAGTAAGAAATTTTTGCACATAACTATGTCGAGAAGACTGAGGGCGTGACGAAGGAACTTGCTAATCTTGTTTTGATGGATAATTAATGAGAGATTAATTTAGATTTAACAAAATCTAACAGGGTATATATAAAAACTAACAAATTAGAATATAAGTGGTAAGGAGGATATTATGTACGACATTATCATAGTAGGAGCAGGCCCTGCGGGATTGACTTCAGCAATTTACGGAGTGCGCGGTGGAAGAAGCGTTTGATGATAGAAAAACTAAGCTATGGCGGACAGATTATAAATACACCAGAGGTTGAAAACTATCCTGGAACAGGAATCGTTTCAGGTTTTCAGCTTGCGAGCGATATGTATGAGCAGGCAACAAAGCTAGGTGCGGAGATGGCATTTGGTGAAGTCGTTTCTCTCGAAAAGAATGCAGATGGAATCTTCAAGATTGCTACAGATGGTGGCGAGGAATTTGAGGCTAAGAGCGTTATACTTGCGACTGGTGTTAAGAGCAGACCTCTTGGAATAGATAGAGAGGAAGAGCTCACAGGCATGGGCGTTTCATACTGTGCAACCTGCGACGGAGCTTTCTTTAGAGGAAAAGATGTTGCAATAATGGGTGGCGGAAACACTGCACTTGAGGATGCTGAATATATGTCAACTATTGCTAATAAGGTTTACCTTGTTCACAGAAGAGATAAATTCAGAGGTGATCAAGTTACTGTTGATAGACTAAGCAAGAAGGAGAATGTTGAGTTCATTCTAAACAGTGTACCTAAGGAACTTAAAGGTAGCCCTAAGCTAGAGACTCTAGTAATCGAAAACACAGAAAGTGGAGAGCTAAGAGAGCTTGAAGTTCAGGGAGTATTCGTGGCTTATGGACACATAGCTCAGAATGCTGCTTTTGATAAGCTAACAGAGCTAGATAAGGCTGGATTCTTCGCATCAGCTGAGGATTGCATGACAAAGACAGAGGGAATTTTGTTGCTGGCGACTGCAGATCAAAGGCACGCAGACAGCTTGTTACAGCTACATCTGATGGTGCAACGGCTGCCATGAATGCAATAGACTATTTAAACGCTCAGGAATAGTTTTTCAGACTAAAAATCAATTCCAATAGACCGCGTGATATGTTATAATAGCTGTAATAAAATTTAATAAGGAGCTATATATGGAACCAATTTATAAGCGCGTACTTCTCAAGATTAGCGGAGAAGCACTTGCCGGTGACCAAAAGTTTGGAATATCTGACGAGACTACTAATACTGTTGCAAAACAAATTAAAGAACTTTGTGACCTAGGTGTAGAGACTGCAATTGTAGTTGGCGGTGGAAACTTCTGGAGAGGCCGTAGCAGTGAGAATATGGACCGTGCGACAGCAGACTATATGGGAATGCTTGCAACGGTAATGAATGCTTTAGCTTTGGAATCCGCACTTAACATACATGGGGTAAAGGCGAGAGTACAGACTGCCATAGAGATGAGAGAAATAGCTGAGCCTTATGCAAGAATGAAGGCTATCAGCAGGCTCGAACGCAAGGAGGTAGTAATCTTCGGAGCAGGAACGGGTAATCCTTTCTTTTCAACAGATACTACTGCAGCCCTCAGAGCAGCTGAGATGGATGCAGAGGTAATTCTTCTAGCAAAGAACGTCGATGCAGTTTACTCTGATGATCCAGAGACAAACCCAAATGCTGAGAGATATGATTCACTCACATTCAAGGAAGTAGTTGATAAGGACCTTAAGGTTATGGACCTTACAGCAGCAACTCTTTGCAGAGATAACGGCATAGCTATTCATGTATTTGGTGTTGCTGGAGAAGGCAATATCATGAAGGCAGTATGTGGCGAAAAAATTGGAACGATAATTAAATAGTCATTTTAGGAGGAAGAGATGAGCCATCTAAGTTTACAAGAAAGAATTGAGAAGAGTAAGCAGGTTTTGAAGTCAGATTTGAATACAGTAAGAGCAGGAAGAGCTAATGCTTCACTACTCGATAAGGTTTTGGTTGATTATTATGGAACACCATCACCACTAAAGAACCTTTCAAACATATCAACACCTGATCCTAGAACTCTTTTGATTGCACCATTTGATCCTTCTTCACTTCCTGAGATAGAGAAGGCAATCAATAAGTCAGAGCTAGGCATCACACCGTCAAACGATGGTAAGTGCATTAGACTGGTAGTTCCTCAGCTAACAGAGGAGCGCAGAAAAGAGCTCACCAAGATCATCAAGAAGATGGGTGAGGATTGCAAGATTGCAGTAAGAAACATGAGACGTGACGAGAACGATCACCCTAAAGAAGCAGCAGAAGGGCGGAGAGCTATCTGAGGATGAGCTAGCAAAGGAACTCGATAACGTACAGAAGACTATCGAAGCTGCAATTAAGGAAATTGACCAGATCATAGCGGAAAAAGACAAGGAACTTATGGAAGTTTAAGGCTTTCATAGATTGCAAACTATAGAAATTTATTACGGGCTGTTTCGCTTTGCGGGATAGCCCTATGTTATGAGGAAAATATGGGAGAAAATAAACTGCCAAGGCATGTTGCCATTATAATGGACGGAAACGGAAGATGGGCGAAAAAGAGGCTTCTTCCAAGAGTTGCAGGCCATAACGCCGGAATGAAAAGCATGCAGGAGATAGTAAGACGAGCTTCTGATTTAGGAATAGAACATTTAACCGTATACGCTTTTTTTCGACAGAGAATTGGAAGAGAACTAGTGAAGAGGTCAGTGGAATCTTTGGCCTTCTAGTTAAGTACGTTGCTTCTGAGCTTGCTGAAATCTGCGAAAAGAACGTAAAGATATGTGTCTTAGGAGATTATGAGGCTCTGCCTGAGGCAGCAAGAAACAGTATGCAAAGGCACTAGATGATACCAAAGACAATACGGGCATGCAGTTTAACATAGCTCTAAACTACGGCAGTAGAGCTGAGATTTTAAGAGCGGCAAATAGAATTGTTGAAGAGCATGGAGCTACAGTAGAATTTACTGAGGAGCTACTTTCAAGGTATCTATATACAGGCGATGAGAATGGAAATATACCAGATCCTGATTTGATTATCAGAACTAGTGGAGAGGAACGTCTTTCTAACTTCTTGCTATGGCAATGTGCTTATAGCGAATTCGCATTCACTGATACGCTTTGGCCAGATTTTTCGCCGGAAGAGTTTCAGCAGATAGTGGAGTCCTTTGGGAACCGCGAGAGAAGATTTGGTGGAAGACTGAAGTAGGAGGAACGGTAAATGAAGGTAAGAGTAATTTCAGGAATAGCAATGTTACCATTGGTAGCATTAATAGTTATTGGAGGATATCCTCTTCTTGCAGCATGCTTTTTGATAGGTCTAGTGGGTGTAAAAGAGCTGTTTAACGGATTTAAGGCTATGGACATAAATCCTAACTACGGCGTTGCAGTTGCTTCACTAGTGGCTTTGTACACACTTCACTTAGTATTTCCATATAAGGATGAATACCTTCTAGCATGGCTTGTTGCATCTGTTATGGCTTCTTGTATATCGATATTTAGAATAGATAAGCATAAGGTAGAGGATGCTCTTGCAACAATACTTGGAATTGTTTACGTAGAGTTCTTTTCCTTCCATGTAGCCATGGTTGATGGAATGGCTCATCATAGAATACTTATTTATTTAATTTTTATATCTGCTTTTGGAAGCGATATATGTGCGTATTTTACGGGATTTGCAATTGGAAAGCACAAGCTATGTCCGCATTTGAGCCCAAAGAAGACAATAGAGGGAGCAGTAGGGGGAGTTGTTGGAGCAGCGCTTCTTTGCCTTCTATTCTCAGTTATTTTCGCACCACAGTACATGCTTCATAGCTTTATTATTGGTGTAATAGGGGCAATTCTTTCTCAGTGCGGTGACCTCACTGCGTCAGCATTTAAGAGAAAGATGGGTATAAAGGACTATGGAAATCTAATTCCAGGACATGGCGGAATCATGGATAGATTCGATAGCATTCTGTTTACAGCACCTGTTGTATACCACTATATAACACTTGTTCTAATGTAATTTACTTTGATTTGGAGACTTTGAGATGAAGGAAATCAGCATCTTAGGAAGTACAGGGTCCATAGGAACTCAGGCACTTGATGTCGTAAGGGAAAATCGTGATAAATTTGCAGTTAAGGCGCTAGCTGCGGAAGAAATATAGAGCTTATGAAGGCGCAAATCTCAGAGTTTGAGCCACAGCTTGTTGTGACTGAAACAGCTGATGATGCAAAGCTTCTTAGAGCATACTTTAAGGACAAGACTAGGAATATAGAATTTGCATACGGAGAAGAAGGGCTACTTGAACTAGCTAGATACGATGCAGATTTACTCCTGAATTCACTGAGCGGAATGAGGGGGATGCTTCCAACATATGAGGCAATCAAAGCAGGAAGAAATATAGCCCTTGCAAATAAGGAAAGCCTTGTTGTAGGCGGTGATGTTATTATGAGTTCGGCTGCCGAAATGGGAGTAAAAATTCTTCCTGTAGACAGCGAGCACAGTGCAATATTTCAGTGTATGCAAGGAAACCTAAACCGCGAGATAAAGAAGATTTATCTTACTGCTTCGGGCGGTCCTTTTAGGGGATATAGCAGGGATGAACTTGCAGGTGTTAGTGTAGAGCAGGCTCTCAATCATCCTAAATGGAGCATGGGGAAAAAGATAACTATAGACTCTGCAACATTGATGAATAAAGGCCTAGAGCTGATAGAAGCAAAGTGGCTTTTCAATATAAATGTTGACGATATAGAAATTCTCGTCCACCCACAGAGCATAGTGCATTCAGGAGTTGAATTTAAGGATACTGCGGTGATTGCACAGCTAGGAATCCCAGATATGAGGATACCTATTGCAGTTGCCTTTTCATATCCTGATAGACTAAATATGGATGTGCCAGCGCTAAACTTTTTTGATGAAGGGGCAAAGCTTACATTTGAAAAGCCTGATTTAGAGAGCTTCAAATGCCTAAAGCTTGCGATAGAGGCAGCAAAGCTTGGCAAGCTTTATCCTGCTGCTATGAACGGTGCAAATGAGGTACTTGTGGAGAGTTTCCTAAATGGCGAAATTGGATTTAATCAGATAGGAGACTTCATAGAGGAAATCCTAAACGAAGGAGACTTTTCTAAGAAACCTGAGCTAGATTCAATTTTAGAAACTGATAAAATTGCCAGAAGCATGGCATACGATTTAATAAAAAGGAAATAAATAGATGACGATTTTTTTAGTAATACTACTTTTTTGTGATACTTATTTTTCCACACGAACTTGGACATTTTGTCGCTGCAAAGCTATGTGGCGTACAGGTTAATGAGTTCGCTTTTGGGATGGGTCCAGTTATCCTAAAGAAGCAGGGCAAGGAAACCTTGTATTCTGTAAGAGCATTTCCTGTTGGTGGATTTTGCGCTATGGAAGGAGAAGATACCGAGGAGGCAACGGAAAATCCTAGAGCTTTTAATAACAAGAGCTGGTGGAAGAAAATCATAATTCTAGTTGCAGGGGCTGCTATGAATATATTAATCGCGTTTCTCGTGATGATATTTGCAGCAATTTATGCTGGAACACCTACTACGACGATAAATAATGTCACAGATGGAGGCGCAGCATCCATATCTGGCATCCAGGCAGGAGATAAGATTGTTAGGGTTTCTGACAGCAGGGTAGATAGCTGGGAAGAGTTTGCTAGCAGTTTGCAGAAAGAAATCAAAGCTGATAAGCCTATATCCATAACCATCGAAAGAAACGGCAAGGAGAAGACTTTTAAACTTAGTCCGCAAAAGCAAAAGGATGGAAGGTATGCAATAGGTGTAGTATCAAAGAAAAGCCATAATGTATTTGCGGGGGTTAAAAACGGAAGCATATCAACTGTCAAGATGACTAAAGCTCTGTTTGAATCCTTTAAAATGCTATTTACATCAAAGGGAGCAATAAACCAGGTTTCCGGTCCAGTTGGAATGGTGAAGATAGTTAGCGATGCTGCTGGACTTGGCATATTCTACTACTTATATCTTGTAGCATTGATAAGCCTTAACCTTGCGATTTTTAATCTTTTACCGCTTCCGGCACTAGATGGAGGAAGAATAATCTTTGTAATAATAAGGATGTTTACAGGCAAGGCGATAAGCGATAAGGTCGAAGCAAGAGTTCATATGATAGGTATGGCTCTTTTGCTGACACTGACGGTATTTGTGACCTGGAATGATATTATGAGGTTGATAAGACGATGAGTTTAAAATCAGTAATGATAAGAAATATCAAAGTAGGAGGCGGTGCGCCAGTAAGCATTCAGTCTATGACTAATGTAGATGCACATGACGAGGGTCTTTTGCTAAGTCAAATCTCAGAGCTGGAAAATGCTGGCTGCGAGATTGTAAGGCTTGCTATTCCGGATATAGAGGCTGCAAATACGCTAAAGAAGCTTAGGAATAAGACAAATATGCCTATAGTTGCAGATATTCACTTTGATTATAAGCTCGCTCTTGCAGCGATAGATGCTGGGGCAGATAAGATTAGAATTAACCCAGGAAATATAGGAAGTATAGAGAGAGTAAGAGCTGTCGTTAACGAGGCAAAGATGGCTCATATACCTATTAGAGTCGGCGTAAACTCAGGATCTTTAGAAAAGGATATCCTTGAGAAATACGGTAAGGTTACGGCAAGAGGCCTTTGCGATAGCGCGCTTAGGAATGTTGCTATCATAGAGGACATGGGCTTTGATGATATAGTCGTGTCGCTAAAATCATCTGATGTGAGGATGAACTATGAGGCACACAGACTAATTGCACAAGAGACAGCTCACCCTATACATATTGGAATTACTGAGGCTGGTACAGTCAAAAGAGGAAAGCTTAAGTCTGCAATAGGTATTGGAAGCCTGCTTCTTGACGGTGTTGGCGACACCATGAGAGTATCATTGACAGCAAATCCGGTAGAGGAGGTTCTGTTTGCGAAAGAAATTTTAGAGACCATTGGACTTAGAGAAGCTAACTATGATTTAGTATCATGTCCTACATGTGGACGAACATCTGTTAATCTCGAGGAACTTGCCGAAAAAATTGACAGAAGACTTGCTGATGAGAATTTCAGAGAAGGAATAAAGGTAGCGGTCATGGGCTGTGTCGTAAACGGACCAGGAGAAGCTAAGGGCGCTGATTATGGCGTTGCTGGCGGAATGCATAAGGGCGTTATATTCGAAAAAGGAGAGGTCGTAAAAACAGTAAAGGAAGAGGACATCGTAGATGAGCTCTTCAATCTAATTTATGAGCGCGAGGGGAAAACTATTCGATGAAGGAGTTGTTTTACAACTATATAGATTGGGATAATGTCGGCGAAGAATATAGGGACAGAGCCGTTGCACAGGTTGACGACGCTGTTATTTTGAGTGAAAAAAATATACTAAAGCTCTCTGTAAGGCTAAACTATGTTGTTCCAGCAAAAGACGAGGATAAGATAAAAGGTATCATCCTTAACTCGGTAGGTGACCTTAAGGATGTCGAATTTGAATACAAATATGTAAATCTTATTCTTTCAGATGCTGATGCTCTTAGACTAATCCTTCCTAAGGTTTTGCGAAAGCTTAACGAGAAAAACCACTATGTGGCAGGAAGCATAGACATTTCTTCGCTAAAGATAGAGGGAAAAAGAGTAATAATAAGCACAGTTGGTGAGCTGGCTTGTAAGAATCTAAACGGTAAGGCATCAAGCCAGATCGCTTTGATGATAAATAATGAAATAGGTCTTGAATATGAAATAGTCTTCGAAAACGACGATAAGCTTTACGCAGAGGCCCATGAGTCCTTGCAGAAGAGAAGCGACGACGAAATAAAAGAGCTAAATGAGAAGACAAAGGAAGCTGCAAAGGCGGCAGCATCAAAACCTAAGGCAGAGGAACAGAAGTTCCAAGGCGGCGGAAACAGCGGATTTAGACGTAAGAAAAATACCAAGGATCTTCCGGCAAAGGGAAATATCATAATGGGTGAAAAAGCTATCACGCTTGAGATTACTCCTCTGGCAGATCTTTCACCGGAGCAGAAGCAGGTTGCGGTTGCGGGAATACTCTTTGATAAGGATGCGAGAACTGTAAGACACGAGAATGTTTTGATGTCTCTTTCAATTACAGACAGAAAAACTAGCACCTGTCTAAAGACCTTTGTTAGCAAGCAGAAGTGGGATGAAATCAATAGCCTTCTGAAAGAAGGAACATATATCAAAGCAATAGGTGCACCTGAATGGGATACCTATGAAAATGCCATAACTGTGAGAATTGACGGCATAGAGAAGAGCAGTATCAAGCTTCGTGAGGATAACTACGACGGACAAAAGAGAGTCGAGCTTCATTGTCACACAAAGATGAGCGCTATGGACGGACTAAACGATGTCGAAACCATAGTTAATACTGCAGCAAGATGGGGACATCCGGCAGTCGCAATTACAGACCACGGCGTAGTACAGAGCTTCCCAGATGCAGCAAGTGCTGCAGCAAAGCTTGCTAAGGACGATATAAATATCAAAATCATTTACGGCATGGAAGGCTATGTCTTTGATGATAGCGACTGCGTAAATGAGGACGGAAGCATAGACTACAAGAAGAAGGGAACTAACCACATAATTCTTCTTGCAGCAACTCAGGAGGGACTTAAAAACATATATAAGATGGTTTCTATGTCTCATATAGAGTATTTCTATAGAAAGCCTAGACTTCCTAAATCTGTAATCAGTAAGTATAGGGATGGTGTAATTATTGGCTCAGCCTGCGAGGCAGGTGAGGTCTATAGAGCGGTCTCAAATAATTTAAGCGATGCAGAGCTTGATGAAATCGCAAGCTTCTATGACTATCTAGAAATTCAACCTTTGATTAACAATCAGTTCATGATAGAAAAGCGTATGGTTGAGTCAAGGGAAGATCTTAGAAACTTTAACCGCAGAGTTTTGGAGTGCGGAAGAAGGCTAGGCAAGATGGTAGTTGCAACAACCGACGCGCACTATGATGAGCCAGAGTCGGCTATCTTTAGAAATATTATCATGGCAGGCATGGGATATAAGGATGCCGAAATGGTCAGGGTCTATATATGAGAACAACCGAGGAGATGCTCGAGGAGTTTTCGTATCTTGGTGATGATACAGCTTACGAAATAGTTGTTGAAAACCCTAATAAGATTGCTGATATGATTTCTCCAGACATTCTGCCAGTTCCTAAGGGCAAGTATCCCCCTAAGATTGAGGGGGCTGAAGAGACTCTTCGTAAGACATGCATGGATAAGGTCCATGAGATGTACGGAGAGAATGTTCCGGCAGAAATAGAAGAAAGACTAAATAAGGAGCTTGACTCTATCATAGGAAATGGCTATGCGGTCATGTATGTTTCTGCACAGATGCTAGTTAACAAGTCGCTGGAGGATGGTTACCTTGTAGGATCTCGAGGTTCGGTAGGGTCTTCACTTGCTGCGACAATGGCTGGAATCACAGAGGTTAATCCACTTGAGCCACATTATGTATGCCCTAAGTGCAAACACTTAGAGTGGGGAGATATGAATCTCTATGACTGTGGAATAGATATGCCTGTAAAGGCGTGCCCAAAGTGCGGTACTGAGATGAAGAGGGATGGCTTTACTATTCCGTTTGCAACCTTCCTCGGATTTAACGGAGATAAGGAGCCTGATATAGACCTTAACTTCGCTGGAGAATACCAGGCGAGAGCACACAGCTATGTCGGAGAAATCTTCGGTGAAAAAAACGTATACAAGGCTGGTACTGTAAGTACTGTGGCTGACAAGACTGCTTATGGATATGTACTCAAGTTTGCAGAGGAAAAGAACTTTCCGATAAACAAATTTGATACATTAAGGCTTGCGAAGGGATGCACAGGTGTTAAGAAGACGACGGGACAGCATCCAGGCGGAATTGTAATAGTTCCAGAAGATCACGAAATCTATGAGTTTTGCCCTGTGCAAAGACCCGCAAATGATGCTAAGTCAGATGTTGTAACAACGCACTTTGATTATCACAAGATAGATCAAAACCTACTAAAACTTGACATCCTAGGACACAACGTACCTTCGATGATAAGGCAACTTCAGGATATGACAGGAGTCGACCCTCTACAAATAGACCTGACAGATAGAAAAGTGCTTAGCATTTTCAACGGCACAGAAGCGCTAGATATAAAGGACGAAAACTATAAGTTCACACATGGAAGCTATGCGATACCTGAGTTCGGCACATCTTTTGTACGCCAGATGCTCGATGATACCAAGCCTGATAAGTTCGCTGACCTAGTCAGAATATCAGGGTTTTCACACGGTACAGATGTTTGGCTAAACAATGCACAAGATTACATCAAAGATGGAACTGCAACCATGAGAGAAGTAATATCTACTCGAGATGACATCATGAACTACCTCATTCTCAAGGGTATCGAAAACAAGACATCATTTGATATCATGGAGAAGGTAAGAAAGAATAAGCCGCTCAGTGACGAGCTTCTAGGAATCATGAAGGATCATGGAGTACCTGATTGGTACATTGATTCATGTATCAAAATTCAGTACATGTTCCCTAGAGCCCATGCTGTTGCTTATACAATGATGTCATTTAGAATGGCATGGTATAAGGTTTATTATCCACAGGAGTTTTATGCAACGCACTTTACTTCAGTAGCTGCTGACTTTAATGCCTCAGTAATCCTTCAGGGACCATCAGCTTGTCTAAGCAAGATAGAGGAAACCATAACCAAGGGTAAGAATGCTACACCTAAGGAAATGGCAGAAATTCTTGTCTACGAGGTTGCCTATGAGATGTATGCTAGAGGATTTAAGTTCCGTATGCCTAAACTCGGACATTCCAAGGCTCTTAAGTTCTGGGTCGAGGATGGTGAGGTGCTGCTTCCATTTGTAGTCATAGATGGAATGGGAGGTTCTGCTGCAACATCATTTGTTGAGGCATACGAGGAGAAGCCTTTTGATACAGTAGAGGATGCTGTGATAAGATCAAAGGTGAATCGCACAGCTCTAGAGTCACTTAGAGCATACGGAATATTTGATGGACTTCAGAGACGGATCAGCTAAGCTTCTTCTAAGATTGTTTAAATATACGCATAAAGGAAGTTAATGCTGGATAAAGTCTAATTTTCATGTATAAATGACATAAAAATCTGTATAAATGTATGAAATCCTGTCAAATTGACGGGATTTCATACATTATGTTCTAAATTTACGTCAAAATGACGGATTTTTTTAGACAAAAATGATGGAAAAACATACATATCTTAGACTCAAAACCAATATATAATCTCTTTAAGAATGTTATGTATTAGGAGAGAACGTTATGGAAGGTAGATATATCGTTTATAAGACGAATAAGGTTGTAAGGCGTGTTAACTTTGATGAGATACTCTATGTGGAGAGCGATGGAAGACAGATTAAGCTTGAGACAGAATGCGGAACATTATCGTATTATGAGAAAATCTCAGCGATTGCACCTAGCTTTTGATGATAGCTTTTGCAGGGCCATGTCATATTGCTATATCAACTTATCAAAAGTGAGACTCATGTCAGGCGGAATAGTTAACTTTGGCTGCGGCAAGGCACTAGTTTTGGGAAGAGATAGTTTTTTGAGAGCCAAAAGGGAATACTACAATTACCTACGTAGGAGCATACAATCCTAAAAATAATATTGCATTTCGAAAAATTTTTGTTAATATATACACAATCAGGGTATACCCATATAGACAATTTAATTTTGTGATTTTAGTTTGTAAGGTAATTTTGGGGAATTGAAAGGAGAGCTTAATGAAGAGCTTTATCAAGGAATTTAAGGAGTTTATCAGCAACGGCAGCGTTATGAGCATGGCAATTGGTATCATCATCGGTGGTGCATTTACTGCTATCGTTAACTCACTCGTAGCAGATATCATCACACCGCTAATCGGAATGATTCTAGGAGGAATCAACTTCTCAAGCATTTCCATCACAGTTGGAAGCGCTCAGCTAATGGTTGGTAAATTTATCCAGGCTGTAATCATGTTCGTACTAACTGCACTTGTAATCTTCGTAATGATGAAGGGACTAAACAAGCTAGCTGCTAAGAAGAAGGCAGCAGATGATGCAGAGGAAGCTGCTGCACCAGCTGAGCCATCAGATGAGGTTAAGCTTCTTATGGAAATCAGAGACGCACTAAATAAGTAGTAGCGACATCTGAGTAAAGTGTCGATGTACATTAGTCAATGATGTGAGACCAAATCTGTAAAAAAAGAAAAAGCCATATGATATCATTGAATTGTTTTACCAAAACGAGTGATAACATCAAAATATATAAAGCTAAATCTCCAATTGTGAACGCCTTTTCAACAGGAGATATCCAGCCGAGCACGGCCATAGGAATTTGATTTGAGCGACGCATATATCTGTACATCTGCTCTTTCAGATCATTGAAAGAGTAGAAGCTCAGAAAGTTATAGAATCGCTCCTGATCGTTTCTGTGGCTACGTTCAACCTTTCCATTGTGCCAAGGTGTGCGAGGTCTAATAAGTTTATGATTTATGCCAACTTTATCGCAGAATATGTCGAAAGGATGCTTACGCTTGTACTCTTTAGAATATGTGAATTCAAATCCGTTGTCTGTTTGAATTACTTCAGGTAAGTAACCAAAGTAAAGCAATCGCCCGCTTTACAAAATCAATAGTGCTGTAGCTACTTTTGTTCACGATATGGATATATGAATCTCTCTTGAAGCTTCGTCAATTATCGTATATTGATAGAACTTATCAGGCATTTCTCCGACATAGCAGACACTTGGAATGTATTTAACATCAAGCTGCCATTTTACACCTAATGATTCAGGCGTGTGATATTTCTGTGGTTTACGTTTCTTCTTGGTTGAAGGAGCCTTAGAAGAAAAGCCAAGAGCCTTGTATATCCTGTAAAGTGAGCCAGGATGCCTTGAGTAATTCTTTTGTGAGCGAAGCTTGCCATACATCTCGCATATGGAGATATGAGGATTTCTGCGGTGCAAATCATGGATCCACTTTAGTTCTAAATCGGTATGAGCATTGGGATGAGAACTGAGAGGTCGATGAGACTTATCTCTAAGAGAGTCTCTGTTTCCGTCAAATCGTTTGTTCCAGCGCATTAGGGAAGCTTTGGATATATGGTATTTTCGGCAGACAAACTGTACAGAGCTACCACCACGGTATAGTTTTACAGCATAAAATCTGGTATCGATAGTATGTGGCAAAATATCGTTGAGAATGTGTTATACTGTTCATGAGCGATTGAATGTCCTTTCGTTAGTTGATTTTGTGGTAAAACCATTCTAACGGACTCAATCGCTTTTTTCTATACCCAAGGTCTCACATCTATTGTAAAGCTACAGTAGCGACATCTGAGTAAAGTGTCGATTATTTGACATTGTATAAAATTTATGGTACTATAATTGTAATCGATAATTTTTTGTTAAAAGAGTGGGCCTTCCCACTCTTTAAGTTTTGTATAGGGTGAAAATGGCAAAGAAAAAGATTACAGAAGTGACAGAGGAACTTATCAGGGATTTCTTGATGAGAGAAAGCTTAGTCTCTGGGCATGTGAATTTGTTAAAGAAGGACCTGATTACTTTCTTAGAGTATACATTGACAAAGAGGAAGGATATGTAGGAACTCAGGAGTGCGAAGAGGTCAGCAGATTTCTTTCAGATAAGCTAGATGAGCAGGATTTGATAGAGAGGGAATATTACCTTGAGGTTAGCTCGCCAGGAATGGACAGGGAGCTTATTACTCAGGAACATTTTGACAGATATGTCGGCAGTGAAATAGAAATCAAGCTTTACAAGGCTATTGATAAGAAGAAGCAGCTAGTTGGAACGCTTGTTTCGCTGAATGATGGTGTTGTAAAGATCAGAGTAGATGGTAAGGATATGGAACTACCTAGAGATCAGATTGCTAAGGCTAATCTAGCAGTTATCTTCTAGGGACTAAATATAAATAGGAGGGTCAGAAATGAACAGAGAGTTTATAGACGCGCTCGAACAGCTTGAGGAAGAAAAACATATAGAAAAAGGAGTTCTTCTAGAGGCAATTGAGTCAGCATTGTTAGCTGCATATAGGCGCAACTATAGCACCACAGGGAATATCAATGTCGATAATGTAAGAGTTGACATCGATTCAGAGACGGGAGATATTTCCGTTTTATCAAGACTTGAGGTTGTCGAAGAAGTCATGGACGAAAATCGCGAGATAAGCCTTGATGATGCACGCGAGATTGATGCAAGATACGAAATCGGCGATGCGATAGAATTTGCGGTTACACCAGAGGACTTTGGTAGAATCGCTGCACAGACAGCAAAACAGGTAGTAGTGCAGAGAATCAGAGAAGCTGAGCGCTCAAAGGTATATGACGATTTCAAGAATCGCCTATATGAGATTGTTACAGGTGTTGTACACAGAAAGAGCGGAGCAACACTCTTTGTTGACCTAGGGCATACAGAGGCAATACTTCCACCTAGGGAGCAGGTGCCTGGAGAACGTTTTGAGGTAAATGATAGACTAAAGGCTTACATCATGGATGTTAAGCATAGCCTAAAGGGACCTCAGATATATCTTTCAAGATCACATCCAGGTCTTGTAAAGAAGCTATTTGAGCTAGAGGTTCCAGAACTTACAGATGGAACGGTTGAGATTAAGGCTATCGCAAGAGAAGCTGGTTCAAGAACAAAGATGACAGTTTACACTGAGTTTGAGAACGTTGACCCAGTAGGTTCATGCGTTGGTAACCGCGGATCAAGAGTTCAGTCTGTAGTAAATGAGCTTGATGGAGAGAAGATTGACGTAATTCCATGGAGCGATGAGCCAGAAGAACTTATCGCTAACGTACTTAGCCCAGCTAAGGTTGAGGACGTATTCATCGTTTCAGATAGCGATGAAGAAAAGGCTGCACTTGTAGTAGTACCTGATTACCAGCTTTCACTAGCAATAGGTAAGGAAGGTCAGAACGTAAGACTAGCAGCAAAGGTTAGCGGTTGGAAGATAGATATAAAGAGCCATAGCCAGTACTATCAGGATGAAGATGCTGATGGAGTTTACGATGAGGATATGAGCTATGAAGATTCAGCTGATGCGGAGGTCGTAGAAGTTGAGTAAAGAAAAACCAATGCGCAGATGCATAGGTTGCATGGAATCAAAGTCTCAGGATGAGCTGTTTAGACTTGTAGACGAAGGTGATAACATCAGCTTTGACTTTACGCGAAGGAAGGATGGCAGGGGTGCCTATGTGTGCAAGAGCATTGAATGCTTTGATAATGCATGCAAGAAGAGGGCGTTTGCAAGAGTCTTCAGACGCAAGGTTGATCAAGAGAATATAGATAAGCTAAGAGGAGAATTTGATGGAAAAATCCAAGTTTAGAAGCTACATGGGTTTTGCCGCAAGGTCAAAGAATATCCAGGTTGGGTATAACACCGCACTTATGCTAATCGCAAAGAGGCGCGTAAAACTTTTGATAATAGCTACGGATGTTGGAGACAATACAAAGAGTAAATTGACGCAGAAATGTGTCACTAACAATATAAAATACAGGGTTTTCGGAGAAGCTAGTGAGCTTTCACACATGACCGGGAATGTGGATAAGGGTGTATTCGCAATCGTGGACAAGGGTTTTGCCGAAAGCATATGTAAGGAGATTGACCTGATTCAATCAGAAAGGGAGGTGTCTAATGGCAGTGAAAGTATTTGAACTTGCCCGTGAACTAGAAGTTCAAAGCAAGGAGCTACTCGAAAAGGCTTCAGGACTGGGTATAGAGCTAAAGAGTCATATGAGTACATTATCCGAGGGTGATATTGCAAAGCTTAAGTCGGCATACGGCAAAGGTGAGACTAAGAGCAATGATAGTGAAACAACAAAGCCAGCAGCTGGTAGAAAGCGTTTGCCTATTGGAAGACCGATAGTTGACGATTCATACTTTGCAAATAGAAATAAAGCAGAGGAAAGCGATAAGAAAGCAAAACCTGAAGTTAAGAAAGAAAAAGAAGAGACTAAAGCAGTGGCAAGCAGCAAAGACGTGACATCAAAGGAACACTCCAAGACTAAAGAGGCATCAAAGGCTAGCGAGAAGCCAAAGGAAGAGGCAAAGAAGCCTGTTAAGAAGGAAGAGAAGAAGCCTGAACCAGAAAAAGCAGGAAACTACAGCTGATCAGAACGCTTTCAGGAAGAAGACCCTATCGGTGTTAAGATTATAAAGACAGCTGATGAGGTTAAGGCAGAGGAAAAGAAGCGTGTAGAAAGAGCAGCAAAGCCTGCATCATCTGAGGCAAAGAAGTCTGACGACAGAAGAAATACAAGACCAAGCAGAGATGTAAAGTCAGGCGAGGCTAGAGGCGAAAGACGCGATAGAAACGACAGAAATAACAGAAACGATCGTAACGACAGAAACGATAGAAACGATAGAAACAACTCTAGAAACGGTCGTGACCTGAGAAAAAGTTTAGCAAGGATGATCACAGGCAGGGTGGAAACTCAAGATATCAAGACAAGGACAATAAGAGAACAGCTTCTGCAGGTAGAATCGAAGGCAAGTCTGATTCAGCAAAGAGAGACGACAAGAAGAAGTCATTTGATAAGAAGGAGAAGCACAGCAAGTTCGATAAGTTTGAGAGAAAGTCGCTTGAGAAGCAGGTTAGAAACAAGCACACAAAGTACAAGAACAACAACGTAGATATAGAGCCACAGATTGAAGAAGAAGTGTTGCCAGAAGGTACAATAGTTCTTACAGTACCTATCACAGTTGCAGGCTTCTGTGAGCAGACAGAGGTTTCAACATCAAAGGTTATCATGTCTTTGATGAAGCTAGGTATAATGGCAAATATCAACCAAAATATCGATGAGGATACAGTTATGATTCTTGCTGAGGAAATCGGAATCAGCGTTCATATCGGTAAGGTTGAGGAAGAAAATGAAGAAACAGGAATCGAAGTATTCGAGGACGATGAGAAGGATCTACAGCCAAGACCACCTATTATCACTGTAATGGGTCACGTTGACCATGGTAAGACATCGCTACTTGATGCAATCAGGAAGACTAACGTTACTTCAAGCGAGTCAGGTGGAATTACTCAGCACATCGGTGCATCTGAGGTTAAGGTAAACGGACAGAAAATCGTATTCTAGATACACCAGGACACGAAGCCTTTACAGCGATGAGAGCAAGAGGTGCTCACGTTACTGATATCGCAGTTTTAGTTGTTGCTGCAGATGACGGTGTAATGCCACAGACGATAGAGTCAATAAGCCACGCTAAGGCAGCCGGAGTTCCTATCATAGTTGCAATCAACAAGATGGATAAGCCTTCAGCTAACCCTGATAGAGTAAAGCAGGAGCTTTCAGAGCACAATGTACTAGTCGAAGACTGGGGTGGAGATGTAATCACAGTTCCAGTTTCAGCAAAGACAGGCGACGGAATCATGAACTTGCTTGAGATGATTTTGCTTCAGGCAGAGGTTCTTGAGCTCAAGGCTAACCCAAGCAGACTAGCTATGGGTTCAGTAATCGAGGCTAGACTTGATAAGTCAAAGGGTCCTGTAGCTACACTTCTTGTTACAAATGGTACACTTGAGAGCGGACAGAGCATCGTTGCAGGTACATCTGCAGGTAGAATCCGTCTGATGACAGACTTCAGAGGAAAGACTATAAAGAAGGCTGGTCCAGCTACTGCTGTTGAGATTCTTGGACTTACAGACGTTCCTCAGGCAGGCGATGAGTTCAATGCAGTTAAGGAAGACAAGATTGCAAGAGACATCGCTGAGAAGCGTAAAGAGAAGCTAAGAGAAGAAGTTCTCGCAAAGAATTCAAGTACAACACTAGAGAAGCTATTTAGCCAAATTCAGGAGGGCGACGTTAAGGAACTCAACCTAATAATCAAGGGAGACGTTCAGGGTTCAATCGGTGCCCTAGTCGCTTCACTCGAAAAAGCTAAATAACGACGAGGTTAAGGTTAATATCATTCACACAGGTGTAGGTACAGTTACTGAATCAGATATCATGCTTGCAGGTACATCAGGTGCTGTAATCATCGGATTTAATGTAAGACCAAGCACAGCTGTGCAGACTCTAGCAGATAGAGAGAGTATAGAAATCAGAACATATAGAGTAATCTACGACGTAATTGACGATGTAGAAAACGCTATGAAGGGTATGCTCGATCCAGAGTACAAGGAAGAAATCCTTGGTAAGGTTGAAATCAGAAATACCTTCAAGGTACCAAATGTTGGAATCATCGGTGGTGCTTACGTTATTGAGGGTAAGGTTCAGCGTAACGCAGAGATTAGACTTGTAAGAGATGGAATTGTTATTCACGAAGGAAAAATTTCATCACTCAAGAGATTTAAGGATGATGCAAAGGAAGTTGCTCAGGGATATGAGTGCGGTATCGGAATTGAAAATTATAACGATATCAAAGATGGTGATTTGATCGAGTGCTTCCACATGGTAGAGATAGAGCGAAAGTAATATAAATAGCTTAAGTCGCCTATGGCGGCTTAAGTGCTATCTGGAGAAATTATGGGAAAAGGATATAGAACAAAGAGACTCGGTGAAGAAATCAAAAGAATAATAAGCCAGCTTTTGCTTACCGAGATTAAAGACCCACGTCTAGCCGGAAAGTTTATCAGCATCACAGATGTTGAAGTTACTTCAGACGGCAGCTATGCAACCTGCTATGTGACAGTTATGTCATGTACTCAGGGAGATAGGAATATAGATATAGACGATGAGCAGAAAAGCAAAGACGAAAAGACTGAAGTTATAGACGGTCTAAAGCGTGCAGCTGGACTTATGCGAACTGAGATTAGCAAGAAGCTTAGCATAAGACACGTGCCAGAGCTTATTTTCAAGATTGATAGCTCTATGGAATATGGTAATCACATAGAAAAGGTGATAAGAGAGCTTGGAGAAAAGAATGGGAAATAATAGCTTTAGGGAAATCGCAGAAGCAATCAAAGCGAATCAAAGCTTTGCGCTCTATCCACACACTAATATGGATGGAGATGCGATAGGCTCAAGTGCAGCTATTTGCCTGGCGCTTAGGCAGCTTGGCAAGGATGCGTGGATAATAATAGATGAAGAAGTTCCAGATAATCTAATGTTTCTAGCTGAAGGCTTAGTTACAGAAGATAAGGAATTTGCATGCTCGGCAGACATGGCGTTTTGCGTGGATTCAGGAGCCCTAGATAGAATAGGTGAAAGAGCGTCTTTATTTCAGGCTGCAAAGCGAAGTGTATGTATAGACCACCACTCGACGAGCACGCATTTCTGTGACTATAACTACATAGATCCTAAGTCTGCAGCTACGGGACAGCTCGCCTTTCTTTTAATAAAGGAACTAGAAATAGTTCCTGATAAGAGAATTGCAAATTCGGTCTTTGCAGCGATTACAACGGACACGGGAAATTTTCAGTATTCTAACACTCAGAAAATTACACATGAGATAGTTGCTGAGCTATATGACTGGGGTGTTTCTGCAAATGAAGTCAGCATAGAGATATACGAAAGCGATAGATTCGAAAGACTTAAAGTTGAAGCACTTGCGATTGCAAGGATGAGAAATGAGTTTGACGGCAAGCTTTTGATAACTTATGTTAGTCAGGACATGCTAAAAGAGAGCGGTGCCTTCATGTATGAGACAGACAGAATCGTAAATCTTATGAGAGCGATAAAGGGAACCGAGGTTTCTGTTCTCGTTAAGGAGTACGAAAAAGATGTAATCAAGCTCAGCATGAGGTCAAAACAGTATTTTGATGTAGCAAAGCTATGTGCTAGTCTAGGCGGAGGCGGACATGCAAGAGCAGCTGGCGCCACACTTAGATGCAGCCTAGATGAAGCTATTGAAAGAGTAATTGAAGCCTTTGGCAGAGAAATGTAGTATGGATGGAATAATCAATATAAACAAGCCTAAGGACATGACTTCTTTTGATGTTGTAGCCATAGTAAGACGTGCCTGCGGCACTAAGCGAGTTGGACATCTAGGAACGCTTGATCCAATGGCAGAGGGTGTACTTCCTGTAACCATTGGAAGAGCTGGTAGAGTCATGGATTATCTGGATGCGGATATCAAAGTTTACAGAGGTAGTGCAAGACTAGGTCTTGAGACAGATACGCTTGATATTTGGGGAAATACTGTCAGAACCTGTGAAGATTTTAGCATAGATAGAAAGATACTTGAGAAGGCCGTAGAAGCTTTTAGAGGTGTGATTGACCAGGTTCCACCGATGTATTCTGCGCTTAAGGTTGATGGCAAAAAGCTATATGAATATGCGCGTGAGGGCAAGACTATAGATATAAAGAGTCGTAAGGCTTACATAGAAAAGGCAGATATTATATCTTTTGATGGATGTGAATTTGAGTTTGAAATCGCATGTTCAAAGGGTACTTACATAAGAAGTATATGCGCAGACATAGGAAGGGCGCTCGGCTGCGGAGCTGCGATGAGCAGTCTGACTAGGATTAGATCAGGATGCTTTGACATAGCAGATGCAATAGACATAGAAAAGATAAGGAATATGAGTCCAGAGGAAATAGAGGAACTGCTTACTCCTGTTGATAAACCACTAGGGCATTTTGGAATGGCTAAGCTAGATGACTGGGAAAAACACCTTTTTATTAACGGTGTTGAACTTAGGAATGAACAATGGACTTTAGAACAAAAGCCTAGATTTTCCGAAGAAAAATTTCCACTCCCTATAAGGGATGACTTTGCAAGGCTATATAGAGTTTACGGCAAGGCTGGAGAATTTTTGGGAACAGCCAAAGAAAATAGTGGCTTAATAAAAGCAGACAAGGTATTTTATAATGCAAATATTTGATAGTTTAAATGAAATAAAGAGCATAGAGGAGACTTCAATTGCGCTAGGTAACTTTGATGGTGTCCACCTCGGTCACCAGAAGCTTATCAAGGAGACGATTGAGATTGCGAAGGAGCGTGGACTTAAATCGGCGGTGTTTACTTTTTCAAATCACCCTAGGGACCTTCTTCCAAATTCGACTAAGGTAAAGAACATTCTCTACAAGCACGAGAAGGAAGAGCTTATGGAGGCATTGGGAGTAGATTACCTGATAAATATTCCTTTTACAAAAGAAATTATGGAGATGCCGCCAGAAGAATACGTAAAGAAGATTATCGTAGGTAAGCTTCGTGCAAAATCTGTTGTCTGTGGATTCAACCATAACTTCGGATACAAAGCAAGCGGAAATGTAGATACTCTTTACGAGTTGAGCCTTGAGCTTGGCTTCAGCCTTAAGGTAATAGATGCTTTTGTTATAAATGAGCATGTGGTAAGCTCTACTTTGATTAGAAACCTAATTGCTACGGGTAGGGTCGATGAGTGTGAAATATATATGGGACGTCCTTATGCTATATCAGGTGAAGTCGTTGTCGGTAATAGGCTTGGCAGAAAACTTGGATTTCCAACATCAAATCTTGTTATAGACGATAGCATGGTTACACCACCAAACGGCGTTTATGTGACATTTTGTGTCTATAATGGAAAGAGATATCCGAGCGTAACAAATGTCGGGGTTAAGCCTACGATAGGTAACTACGGAAAGAATGTCGAAACGCATATCTTTGACTTTGATAAAATCCTTTATGGAAAGGGCATTACAGTGGAATTTCTGGATATGCTTAGGGATGAAAAAAAGTTTGATAATGTCGAAGAATTATCAGAGCAGATAATTAGCGACTGCGCTACGGCGAAAGAATTTCATAAAAAGAATGGATTTTTATAAATCGCATTTTAATGAGTGAAAAATCAGAGCACTTTTGGCTAGGCTGATATGTACCCTCTTTACTGGACACCCAGTAAGGAGGGTATTTTTATGCGTTACAGTCATGAGTATAAGTTAGAGTGTATCGAGCTATATAGACAAGGAATCTGGCCTGAAACGCCAGAAAGGATAAAAACGGCAAGATTTCGTAAAATGATTCGATACTGGGTTCGTATCGAAGAACAAAATGGACCAGACGCTTTAAAGCACTTAGGTAGTAACAAAAGTGTGGACCCCTGAAGCGAAATATGAATTAGTTGCTAAAGTATTAGCAGGACAATCCAACAAGTCAGTTGCTATTTCTGCGGGTATCAGCGATGGAATGCTATATACATGGGTTCGCAAATACAAAGAATTGGGTTACAAATGGTCTTGTGAATAAACAGAAAGGTCGCAAGAGCAATAACCCTGATATGAAAAAGAAAACGATTGAGCCCAAGCCTTTTAACTGAATCAGAACGCGAAGAGTTAATCAGACTAAGAGCAGAAATTGCGGCAATGAAAGCTGAGATTGAAGTAGTAAAAAAAAGGATCGCCTTGAGACAAGAAAGATGGGCTGCGCAACTCAAGGCGAAAAGCGAGCAATCATCAAAGCGCTCAGAGAAGAAGGATACCAATTAAAATACCTACTAAAAGGTTTAATATGCCTAAATCAACTTACTACTACGAAATCAGTAAAGTTGATACTGTAGGCTTTAGAAATGCTGAACTCACTGAAGAAATCAAGAAAATATTTAATCAGCATAAAGGTAGATATGGTGTGAGAAGAGTGTATAGAGAACTCTTAAGGCGTGGAAATGTTGTTAATCACAAAAGAGTACAACGCATCATGCATTCCCTTGGATTGCAAGGCAAAAGGCCCTAAAGAGAAATATCATTCATTCAAGGGCGAAGTAGGTAAAAGTAGCACCAAACATAATAGATAGGGACTTTACAGCGACAGCACCACTTCAGAAGTGGACAACTGATGTATCTCAGTTTAACTTTTCATGGGGAAAGTGTTATCTTTCTCCGATAATTGACATGTACACAAACGAAGTTATTTCATATGATTTATCGATGAGTCCAAACCTAAATCAAATCAAGAGAATGTTAGAGATGGCATTTAAAAAGTTCAAATCACTTACAGGATTAATATTTCATTCAGATCTAGCGATGGCAATATCAACATAATTACTATCGTCAAGAACTAAAAAACAGAGGAATTATCCAATCAATGTCTAGGCGTGGCAATTGCATAGATAATTGCATTATGGAAACATTCTTTGGACGTCTAAAGAATGAAATGTACTACGGCTACGAGAAAGAATATGAATCATTTGAGAGCTTTTTCAAAAAGCACTAGATGAATACATAAGTTATTACAACAATGAAAGAATACAACGAAAACCAAAATGGATGCCACCTGTAAAGTACAGGATAACATCCATGTGTTCCGCTTAGTTCATAACATGTGTCCAGGATTCTGGGTACATATCAGGCAAGCCAATGGTGCTTTTTTGATTGTACAATGCCTATAAATGGCTAAAAATAGCCATTTTTGACAGCAAAAACAGAGGGCTAAAAGCTTGAAAAACACAGTTAATTGTGATAAAAATGTACTTTATTAATTAATTAATTTGCAATATCTTTTGCAAGTGTATAATCTTTTTAATTACTAAATTTTATACAGTATGCAAATTTGTTCATGTGAACAAACAAATTAATATATGGGGGCAAACAGGGATAAATCTAAAATCAAAAAGGGGGAAAGGATACAATAAATCGATTTATTTAAGAACAAATTTCTTTACCTTGGATGCAATCATGTTTTGGTTTGTTCAAATATATTTATTTAACGTATTAACAAGGGGGTTAAAATGCGAAACTTAATTAACAAACAGAAGAACTGCCTAGTAGCAGTACTAATGCTCGTAGTTATGTCAGTTTCTCTAGTAATGCCAGCTAAGGTATTCGCTGCAGAAAACTACACACTTACACTCAAGAATGATGGTAAGACAGAGCATGAATTCGAAGTATATCAGATCTTTAAGGGAGAGCTTTCAGGAAGCACTCTTTCCAACATCCAGTGGGGTGACGGAATCAAGGCTTCATCAAAGGCAGGTCTAGGAGATGCAAATGCAAAGGCTAAGACTCTAACTGACACAGATAAGGCTCAGGCTTTTGCTAACACTCTTCAGGCACACCTAGATCCAGCAAAGAAAAAGACAAAGACAGTAGCTGCTGGTGCAACAGGTACTCTAGGAAATCTAGAGCCAGGTTACTACCTAATCAAGGATAAAGCAGATTCACAGACTGGAAATAACTCAGCTTACACACTTTACATGCTAAAGATTGTTAAGAACACAGAAGCAAGAACAAAGCTTGATGTTCCAACAGTTGTAAAGAAGGTTCAGGAGAACAGCGACGGCGAATGGCAGGATGCTGCAGACTATGGAATTGGAGATACAATCCCATACAAGCTAACAGGTACACTTCCAGCAAACTATGACAAGTATGAGAAGTACACATACAAGTTCCACGATGAAATGTCAGCTGGTCTAACACTAAAGGCTGATTCAATCAAGGTTAAGATTGACGGAGTTCTAATTCCAGCTAGCAGATATGCTGTAACAACAAATGCAGCAACTAACGGATTCACAGTTGCTTTTGATGACCTAAAGACAATTACAGAAACACCTATAACTAAGGACAGCAAGATCGTTGTAGAGTATTCATGCACACTTAACAACAACGCAGTTATAGGTTCAGGTGGTAACCCAAATACAGTTTACCTTGAGTACTCAAACAACCCAAACAAGGGTGGCGAAGGTGACCACGGAACAACTCCTAAGGATAAGAACATCGTATTCACATACAAGGTTGTTGTAAACAAGAAGGACGATGCAAACAATCCACTTACAGGAGCTGAGTTCGAACTTTACAAGAAGGTTGGAACTAACGAAGTTAAGATGGCAACATTCACACTAGATGGTACTAAGACAGTATTTACATTCAAGGGACTAGATGCTGGTTCATATGTACTTAAGGAGACAAAGACTCCAAGTGGATATAACACAATCAAGCCAATCGAATTCACAATCACTGCAACATATGATAAGGAATCAGATGATCCTAAGCTTACTAAGCTAGAAGGTACAACTGACCTTGGAACTATCACATTTACTGCAGACAAAACTGCTGGTTCAGTTGCAACAGATGTAATAAATAACAAGGGATTCGTTCTACCAGAGACAGGTGGTATGGGTAGAGTACTCATCTACGGTCTAGGTTCAATCTTTGTATTAGGTGCTTTAGGATATTTAGGTTACAAGAAGCGCGAAGCTGCTAAATAATGAAAAAAGCAAAAAAAATCATACCAAATATATTGGTGGCTTTAATACTGATAACGGGAATAGGGTTTTTAGCCTACCCGACAATCAGCGATTTACTTAACGAACTGCACTCTTCAAAAGCAATAGCGAGCTATGTGGAAAGATCCAAGGACATGTCCAAGGAGGAGAAGGAGAGACTCTTAACAGAAGCAAAGGAATACAATCATAGTTTGGTTCACAGAAACAACAGGTATTCACTGAGCAAGGATGAGCTTAGCAGATACAAACAGATTATGGATGTGACAGACACCGGCATAATGGGATACATAGAGATTCCAAAGATAAATGTGTATATACCTATTTATCACAATGTCGATGAGGGCACATTGCAAATTGCAGTAGGTCATATACCGGGATCATCGGTTCCAGTAGGTGGCGAAAGCACTCACAGTCTTTTGTCAGGTCATACAGGTCTGCCATCAGCAAAGCTCTTTACAAACATAGATCAGCTAAAGGTCGGAGATATGTTTTTCATACATGTATTTGACGAAGTGCTGGCATACAGAGTCGACCAGATCAACACAGTTCTACCTGATGAGGTAGAAAAGCTAGATATAGAAGAAGGTAAGGACTATGTGACTTTGATTACATGTACGCCTTATGGGGTTAATTCCCATAGACTTCTAATCCGTGGAGAGCGCACGCAGTATAGCAAGCCAACAAAGAATATAGAAGAAGTAATAAACCACACATGGCTAAAATTCGTAGCAATTATAGCTGCTGGTGTGGGACTAATTCTAATCATAATATTGGTATACCTAATAAAGCGAAGAAAAAGAAGGAAATTAAATGAAAAGTAATAGAATGAGTTTAGTTCTAGTTTTATGCTTTAGCTTTGTATTTTTCATTCTACCTTCCAATTTCGTATATGCAGACGAAAGCCCAAGCTTTAGACATAGTTTTCACTGACAATAACAAAGGTATCAGTGGCTCGGAGTTTTCAATTTATCAGGTTGCTGAGCTAAAAGCTGATAGGACAGGCTATACAGTAACATCACCATTCCAGTGGAGCGGAGATTTGCTGACTATAAGGTCTTCTGAAGATCAGCTGAAAACTAGCACAGAACCTAGAAAGACAGAGCCTTGGTGCAAGTCCAGTGATGACACAGATAACAGGTTTAGATGGAGTGGTACACTTCACAGGCCTAAATAACGGAATATATCTTGTTGTTCAAACTAAGCAGACAGGTGTAGCTGCAGAATATTCGACAATGCAACCATTTTTGGTTATGGTTCCACAGTGGCAAAACGGAGTTTGGAGAAACCACGTGAGCGCAAAACCAAAACCAGTGGTACGTAAACCTATCGTCCCGCCGCACACACCACCAGATACTAGAGACAGTAATAATGCTTACTGGTGGAGCGGACTATGGATGATAAGCACAGGGATGCTAGTACTTCTTGTGATCAATAGAAAAAATAAGATAGGAGAGATGGTTAGATGACAAAGAAAAAACTATCAGTCAACTTTTAACCTTGCTTATGCTCCTGTCTATGCTGATGCAGGTAATACCTGCTTACGCCTATGCGCAGGAAGACGAAGGCAAGATTCAAAAGCTTTCCGACTTTAAGACGGATAAAGAAATCCTAGAAGCAAAGCTAAACGAAGATCAATCTACAGAAGAAAAGACGGTAATAGATATATCAAGTAAAAATGATATAAAGGAATTCATCGTCGTATATCAGAAGACTCTAGCCCTAAATGAAAAGAGCCTAAAGTCAGCTGAAATAGAAGTAGATGAGGAATATCGTGATAGCGGGGTATACGGAGTTAACTACACTTCGGCACGCCTAAAGCTAAAGGATGTAAAGGAATCAGCACCAGAAAATAGCAACAAGGTGTTAGTAGAAAACAGTAACTCAAGCGACAGCAAAGATGCTAAGCTTAATAAGATTTCTATAACATTTGATGTAAAGGCTAAGCCTAAAAAGGGCGAGCTATTTGCAACTGTCCTTGGTGAATATGTATCAGTGCTTGAGGTTGCAAAGAAAGATGAAAGTACTAACAAAAAAACTACGAAAACTGAGAAAATCAATAATGTAGCAGAGGACGTACTGAAAGAACCTGAAAATCAACCGCGCACTAGAAGAACTAGAGCGCTTGCGATAACCTATGCTAAGTTCAAGTTTGTAGCAAATACAGGAAGTCCTATAAATGGAGCAATTGGGTACAAGCTAGTAGAAGTAGATGGATCAAGAGAGACAATCTTTAAGCAAGGTACCCTAAATACATCAAATAAAGAAGTAGAATTCACAGGCATGAAGCTCGGACCTAGATATAAGCTTTATATAACAAGTGTTCCGGGTGGATATGACAGATTGGTAACTCCAATTGCAGAGTTTTACTTTGATGCAGCTGGAATCCATTATGTTCAAGGTGGAGGCGTGGTTTACATCACCCAGAACACTTTGACAGGCCTAAACTTCTTTGTAGAGGACTCCTCGGGAAGGGCAGTAAACCGTAGTGAGGTTAAGTTTGCACTCAAGAGAGTCGTGCCTGGCGGAGAGGTAGAGATAAACATAACTCAGAAGGCACATGAATACCTAACAAATGCTATAGATATAGGGATGAACAGGCGAGATGTACATCTTGGCGATACTTATAGACTGTATATAACGCAGGCTCCTAATGGTTTTGTTAAGCCTAATAAACCAGTATCTGAGTTTAAATTCTCATATGAGGATGGTAAACTATTTATGAGGTTTGATAAGGGTGGTACAGTAACTACACTGTTAAGAAATGGCGAAGCAGAAAGACCGCTTAACGAAAACGAGTACTATGGTTTCATAGGAGTTGACGGTAAGCTGAGAGTATCTAAGGATGTGGACAATTCAAAGGGTGCAGAGGCTTTTTGCTTTAGTGAACGAGATACATTTCCAAACTTTGGTGACAGAGCTGTTTATACAAAGCTTGAGTCAAATGCTGATGTTCTATACAGTAAAGCTAAGAATCCAAGAGTAGGAAAGAAAGAACTCTATGATGCAGTAAGAAAGGTTTACTTCTATTGCGAAACTCATAAAGAAGAGCTTCTTAGAGACTATGGTCTCGATAACCAGACCTTTTGGATGAATACACAAGGTAACAATCAGGATCATGGTTACTATGCAGCGCTTCAGCAAGCATTTTGGTACTATTCAGATACTCTAAACTATATGAAGCAGTATCAGGGTACTCCAGTAGAAGGGGTTCTAAGGAATGCAGTTGACCACATAATTTCGGAGAGTGCAAAGGTTTCCGAAAAGGATATGGAGTCTGTAAAGGTTAATATTTATAATCCACCAAGGAGCCCATATTCAAGACCATACCAGGTGCTTATAAGCCTTGAGCTAAAGCGCAGGACAGAGATTAATATAATTAAGCTGGATGAGACCAATTCCTACCTAAACGGGGCTGTATTTAAGCTAGAAAAGCTAAACGATGTAGCATTTACACCTGTAACAGTAGGTAGAGGAAAGAATATATCACAGTTTAAATTCACTGATCTAGAGGCTGGAGAGTATCGTCTAACCGAGGTTGAGGCTCCGAAGAACCATGTAGGGCTAACAGCTCCTATAGACTTCAAAATTGAGGACAAACCGGTAAATTTACCGTGACAATGACTTCAAGTAACCCATTAGTAACGCTAGATGGCTCAAGTTTGACTTTTACGGTTAAGAACAAGAGACCTAAGACTAACATCAAGGTAACCAAGAAGTGGTTTGATGATAATGGGCAGGAAGTACAGGTTCAAAACGGTTCAATCACCTATGATCTAATGCAGGTTGCTATAACCGATAACGGTAGAACTTCAGAGAAGACATACCTAGCAGGTGAAAGGCTGACAAAGGCAGATAACTGGACAAGAAGCTATAATGACTTACCTTTGACAGGTAAGAATCAAAATGGCGAAGAAGTTACATTTAGTTACTATGTAGTGGAAAATCCGGTTTCAGACTATAAGATCAGCTACAGCAATAACAATGGTACGCAGTCAAAGACAGCTTCAGGTGTTGCGGTTTCTAAAGGTACACTTATAATTAAAAATACGAAAATAGCGAGATACACACTGCCAGAAACTGGTGGTACAGGCACAAATGCTTTGTATTTCGCGGGAATGGCAATGATAGCAATTTCGATATCTACATTGATGATTAGAAGAGCTAAGAAATCAAAGTAAGTATTAAGCTAGAAAGCTAATTAAAACGGCCAAAGGAAAGTAAGCATGCTTACAAACCTAGGCCGTTTTGTTTTGGTATAAAATCCTAAAAATATTGATATTTTAACAAATTGTTGTTGACACGAGCTTGACATGATGGTAAAGTATATGGGTATCAAGAAGAAGTTGTCCGCTTCTCACCTAATGAATTTCGTTTCTATGGGTTAATAAAGACTATGTTTTTTTATGACATATTTTGATGCGGGCTCTTCAGGTGTCCGTTTTTTATTTATATTTGGAGGTACTGACATCAAAGAGAACAGAATAAACGAGGAAATACGCGAAGAACAACTTAGAGTTATAGACGAGGATGGCAACATGCTTGGAGTCATGAGCAGAGAGGATGCTCTTAAGCTTGCTGACGAGCACAAGCTAGATTTGGTGAACATCTCACCTAATGCTGTGCCACCGGTTTGTAAGATTTTGGACTACGGTAAGTTCCGTTACGAAGCGCAGAAGCGCGAGAAGGAAGCGAAGAAAAAACAGAAGACCACACAGGTTAAGGAAATCAGATTGAGCACTTTCATTGAGGCTCACGACATACAGGTTAAGGCAAGCACAGCATCTAAGTTCCTTAAGGCTGGAGACAAGGTTAAGGTAAGCCTTCGTTTCAGAGGAAGAGAACTTGGACATACTTCACTAGGTAGAGAGGTTATGGACAAATTTGCTGAGCTATGCGAGGATGTAGCAGTGGTTGATAAGCGCCCTGTTATGGAAGGTCGCAGCTTGGTGATGTTCTTAGCACCAAAAAATTAGTATTCAATTTGATTGACACGTAAATTCAACACGAGTAGGGCACGCAGGGTGCTATTCATAATAAGGAGGTTCCAGCAATGGCAAAGAATAAGATGAAGTCTCACAGAGGAGCATGCAAGAGACTTAAACTTACAGGAAGCGGCAAGATAAAGAGAAATAAGGCATTTAAGGCGCACAAGCTTACAAAGAAGACAGCTAAGAGAAAGAGAGGCCTTCGTAAGGCTACTTTGGCATCAAGCGCTGATCTTAAGAGAATGCTAAGATCAATGGCTAAATAATCAGGATCGGGAGGAAGTAAAATGGCAAGAGTAAAAAAGGGTGTAACTGCACACCGCAGACATAAAAAAATCTTAAAGTTAGCTAAGGGATATTACGGTTCCAAGAGCAAGACATTTAGAGCAGCCAATCCTGCTGTAATGAGAGCTCTTAGATCTGCATATGTTGGTAGAAAGCTAAAGAAGAGACAGTATCGTCAGATGTGGATTGCAAGAATCAATGCAGCTGCTAGACAGAACGATCTTTCATACAGCCGTTTGATGGATGGTCTCAAGAAGAGCGGAATCGAAATCAATCGTAAGATGCTATCAGAGATGGCTATTTATGATGCAGCAGCATTCACACAGCTATGTGAAACAGCAAAGAAAGCTTGCGCAAAATAAATTTTTAATATCCAGATCCGGTGAGAATTCTCCCGGGTCTTTTTTGCAATTATCGAGGTAATTTTATGGCAAATATAATTGCGGTAGTATGGGACTTTGATAAGACGCTCCTAAATGGATACATGCAGGAGCCAATATTTAAGTACTACGGAATAGACGAAAAGAGCTTCTGGGGTGAGGTTGGATCGCTTCCAGCAAAGTATATGAGCGAGCAGGGAGTAAGGGTAAATCCTGAGACAATCTACCTCAACCAGTTTATCAGAGATGCAAGAGATGGCCGTATGCAGGGCCTAAATAACGAAAAGCTAAAGAGTTTCGGCAAAGAGCTTAAGTTTTATCCAGGCATACCTAAACTATTTACAAAAACCAAAGACTTTATTGACCAGAATGAGGACTATCGAGAGTGCGGTATTAAGCTAGAGCACTATATAGTAAGTACGGGAATGGCAGCTATAATACAGGGTAGTGAAATTGCTGAATACGTTGACGGTATATGGGGCTGTGAGTTCATAGAAGATGAGCAAAACGGCGTAAGACGAATCGCAGAAATAGGTTACACTGTTGATAATACGACAAAGACGAGAGCAATCTTTGAGATAAATAAGGGTGTCAACAAGCACCCAGAGATAGATGTCAATATCGCCATGCCAGAGGATGCTAGAAGAGTCAAACTAAAGAACATGATCTATATTGCAGATGGGCCAAGTGATATTCCAGCATTTTCTGTTGTAAGAGGGAACGGTGGATCGACATATGCAATCTACCCTAAGGGCGATATAAATGCTTTTAAGCAGGTAGATATACTGCATAAGAACGATAGAATAGACGGTTACTCAGAAGCTGACTATAGCGAAGGTTCACAGACCTATCTTTGGATAATGAACAGAATTGGAAGCATTGCTGATAATATATGTGAGGATGAAAAATCAAAGTATAGCTTTGACAAAAACTCGGTACCAAAGCATCTTAATGAATAAGATTTAGGAGCAAAAATGTTTGAGAATAAGTCGATAATTATAGGAGTAAGCGGTGGAATTGCAGCGTATAAAACTGCATATCTAGTAAGTGCTCTATCAAAGACAGAAGCAGATGTAAACGTAATAATGACTGAGAATGCATGTGAGTTTATCAGCCCGCTCGTCTTTGAGACACTAACGGGAAATAAATGCTATGTGGATACCTTTGATAGGAATTTCAAATTTGATGTAGAGCATATATCGCTTGCGAAAAAGGCTGACATCTTTATGATTGCGCCTGCAACGGCAAATGTAATCGCCAAGATTGCAAACGGAATAGCAGATGATATGCTAACGACAACTTTCCTAGCATCAAAGTGCAAGAAGATAGTTTCGCCTGCCATGAATACTGCTATGTTTGAAAACCAGATAACGCAGGACAATATCGCTAAACTTAAGAAGTACGGAATTGGTGTCGTAGAGCCACAAAACGGGCTTTTGGCATGTGGAGATACGGGCGCGGGAAAGATGCCTGAGCCAGATTTTCTCTTTGATGTAATAGAAAGAGAAATAGCAAGGGAAAAGGACATGCTAGGCAAGAAGGTTCTCGTTACTGCAGGTGCTACGATGGAGTCGTTAGATCCAGTTAGGTTCCTAACAAATCACAGCAGTGGCAAGATGGGTTTTGCTATAGCAAAGGAAGCCATGCTAAGAGGAGCTGAAGTTACAGTTGTAAAGGCGAATACGACAGCAGAAATTCCAAACTTCGTAAAAATAGTTGAAGTCTCTTCAGCTAAAGATATGTTTGATGCAGTAACTGCTTTGTCAGATCAGCAGGACATAATTGTAAAGGCTGCGGCTGTGGCCGATTACACGCCAGAAAGCTATGTGGATAGCAAGATTAAGAAGAAAGATGGAGACCTTTCTATTCCTCTTAAGAGAACAATGGATATACTTAAATATCTTGGAGAAAACAAAAAAGAGGGACAGTTCTTATGTGGCTTCTCGATGGAAACTGACAATATGCTAGAAAACTCAAAGGCTAAGCTCAGCAAGAAGAACGCTGATATGATAGTGGCTAACAACCCTAAAGGATGCAGGGAGTGGCTTTAAGACAGATACTAATGCGGTTACTTTGATTACAAGGAATGGCCATAGATCACTAGAATTGAAATCAAAGGCTGAGGTTGCTAAGGAAATATTTGACGAAATTCTAGGTCATATTTAGAAATCTATATAAAATTCTTCAGGGCGTGGTGTAAAAGCTGATATTTGTGGTAGAATGTATATATAATTACATTTGATAGACTTGATGAGGAGATGATTGTATGGAATACTTTATGAGTCACTTATTATATATAGCAGTTGCATCTGTTGCTATTGCAGCACTCTGTTTTATAGCTGTCATCGTAGCTAGCAAGAACGCTGAAGATAGAAGCGATGATGAGCTTTCTAAGAGAAAAGAAGCGTGTTCTTCATGTGCCATGGCTTCAATGTGCATGAACATGGGGCAGAAAGAGAAGACAGAGGATACTTTGCAATAATGCAGTTTTTGGACAAGTGTGATTTATTTTAGAGATGAGCCGAAAAGGGTTCGTCTCTTTTTTATGAAAGTATGTGGGATTGTGTATTTTCAGTGAATTATACGGCTTTTTAATTGAAAAAGATTGTACAAAATGGTAGAATCTGAAGGTAAGACTTTTATAATAATTAATTATATAAATTCAAGAGGAAGGTATGATATGAACAAGAAATTGCTTATAGGATCAGGCGTTGTTGTTGCAATCGTTGCTGTTATCGCTATTATACTAGTATTTGTTAACAATAAGCAGTCCAAAGAATACAACTACGATCTAAGCAAATACGTCAAGGTTGGCAACTATAAGGGACTAGAGTATGCTAGTCAGAAGGCCAGCGTTACTGATGAAGAGGTTGATGTAGAAATTCAGAGAAGACTTCAGAAAGCTGCAAAGACTGAGAACTCCAAGACGGGTAAGGTTGAAAATGGAGATACAATTAACATCTCATTTGTTGGCAAGATAGACGGCAAGGAGTTTGAAGGCGGAAGCAGTGAATCAACTGATATAACAGTTGGTACAACTCAGATGATAGACGGTTTTGTCGAGGGTCTGATTGGTAAGAATGTCGGAGAGTCTGTAACTCTAAACCTAAAATTCCCTGATGACTATGGTAAGACTGACCTTCAGGGCAAAGCTGTAGAATTCAAAGTAACAATTAACAGCAAGAAGAAGATTTCAGTTCCTAAACTAAATACAGAATTTGTAAAGAAGAATTCCAAGTTTACAACAGTCAAGGAATATAAAGAGGGTGTTAAGAAGGAACTTCTTTAACCAGAAGCAGAAGAGCCTAGACTCCACAGTTAAGCAGGAACTTTGGAGCAGAATAATAGACAAGTCTAAGGCTAAGAAGTATCCTGAGAAGGAACTCAATGAGGCTATGTCACAGGCTAATAAGCTAGAGGAATCATATAAGGCTCAGGCTCAGAACTATGGAATGGAGTGGGAAACATATCTCAAGACAGTAATGAGAACTGACAAGAAGGGTTTTGAGAAGCTAAAGCAAGAATATGCTAAGAACATAGTATTTAATAGAATGGTTATGTATAGCATCGCTCGCTCAGAGAATATTTCGCTCAGCAACAGAGAATACAAGAAGGAAATTCTGAAGATCCTTGAGGATAACGGATATGATGAGGAAAGCTTCAAGAAGGCTTTCGGTAAGGACATCGAAACATATGCTGACGAGCAGAATTGGCGTCAGAAGGTTCTCTTTGATAAGGTTCTTGACAAGGTAATGAAGGACGGTAAGAAGGTATCACAGAAGGAATACCAGAAGATCGTAGCTGAGGAGCAGGCTAAGAAGGCAAAGACATCAGAAAATAGCAGCTCTAAATAAATGAGATTATATCGGCACAGCCTATAGTGATATGGGCTGTGTTTTTCTTTGGACTTTAATAGCAGCAGTACATTTTGATGTAGAAAAAGAGGGGCATATAGTGTAAAATAAAAGTAATATTAACATAGTAAATAACAGTATTGAAGATATATACGGAGATAAACAAATGAGATGTCCATTTTGTGATAATGAAGATACAAAGGTAATTGATTCTAGGCCAATCGACGACGGTAAGGCGATTAGACGTAGAAGAGAATGCGAAAAGTGCGTAAAGCGCTTTACGACTTACGAGAAGGTTGAGACGACCATAATAATGATTATTAAGAAAGATGGTAGTCGCCAGGCCTTTGATAGAGATAAACTAATGAATGGCATTATAAAGGCATGTGAGAAGAGACCAGTTGCACTAGCTGATATTGAGCGCGTTGTCGACAGTATAGAGCGTGGCCTTAACAACATGATGGAAAAAGAAGTTAAGAGTACCTTCCTTGGCGAGCTTGTCATGGAACAGCTTAAGGACCTTGATGAGGTTGCATATGTTAGATTTGCATCAGTATATAGATCTTTTAAGGATGTGAATACCTTCATCAAAGAAATCGAGGCCCTTGTGGGAAAGAAGAACAAATAGTTGGTTTTGATGTATAGAATGGAGCAAATATGCTGAAGAGGATAGCTATAGATGGTCCTGGTGGCGCTGGCAAAAGCACACTAGCGAAGATTTTAGCAAGTGAATATGGGATCGATTATGTAGATACTGGCGCTATGTATAGAGCGGTTGGATATAAGATGATCAGAAGTGGCATAGGCTGTGATGACGAGGCTAGGCTTAATGAGATGCTTGATAAGACTAGTATTGACTTTAGAAACTCGCATATATACCTAGATGGAGAAGATGTTAGCAACTTTATTAGAACTCCAGAGGTTTCAATGATGGCATCTGACTGCTCCAAGATTGGAAGCGTAAGAAGTAAGCTCGTTGCAATCCAAAAGGAGATGGGCAGAAGCAAGAGCCTTGTAATGGACGGTAGAGATATATGTACTAACGTTATGCCAGATGCTGAGTTCAAGTTCTTTATAACTGCATCTGCAGAGGAAAGGGCAAATCGCAGATACAAGGAGCTTATAGAAAAGGGCGAGGAAGTGAGCTTTGATAAAGTCTTAAGCGATATCAATCAAAGGGACTATAACGATATGAACAGAGAACTAAATCCCCTAAGAGCGGCTGAAGATGCGCTTGTGTTAGATACTACAGGAATGAACATAGACGAGGTTATTGCATGCCTTAAGTCTTATATAGATGGCAAATAGCACATGAGATGTTCACATTTTGTATGTGAAACTTTAACAATAAACATGGTAAGAGCAATATATTAATGGTATAATATAGGGTGAATTTGAATTTAACTTAAGATTGTCGGTAAGAGAGGATTCATTGAAAATCAAATATTTACCACAATCGGAAAGACCCATGGAAAGGGCTTTTTCATATGGAGTTGGTTCTTTATCCAATACTGAGCTTATTGCTTTGATAATTAGAACTGGAACGAAGGAAAACTCAGCTCTTGAGCTTGCTGGCAAAATCATTAACGAGTTTGAGTCTGGTATTTATGGCATATCTTCTGCAAGTCCAAAGGAGCTTGTGAGCTTTTGCGGGATAGGCAAGAGTAAGGCCTGTGCAATCGCTGCAGCAGCAGAGATAGGCAGAAGGCTTACCCAGAAGAAGAGCAGCATGGCTACTATAAACTCAGCAGATGATGTGGCAAGCTTTATGATGCCTGAACTGAGACATCTTAAGAAGGAATGTTTTGTCAGCCTGCTTATGGATGTTAAGGGCAAGGTGTTTCACATCGATAGGGTATCTGTCGGTGAACTGAGTGGAGCTCCAGCACACCCTAGAGAGGTTTTCACTCTGGCTGTGAGGATGAGTGCTGCGTCAGTAATCTTTGTTCATAATCACCCAAGTGGTGATTCAAGTCCGAGCAAAGAAGATGTAGTGACAACTAAGAGGCTCTGCGAATCGGGCAAAATACTGGGAATAAAGGTGCTCGATCATGTGATAATAGGTGATGGAGAGTACACTAGCATGGCGGACATGGGACTGATATAGAAGGTCATGCGGTTTACATTTGATATACTACGGAGGTAAAGTAATGTTGAATTTTTTATCAGCAAAGGATATGGGTATTGATCTAGGTACTGCAAATACGCTGATTTACATTAAGGATAATGGAATTGTCTTAAACGAACCATCTGTAATTGCGCTAGATAAGAGGCGCAATGTAACTTTAGCTGTCGGCGACGATGCTAAGGAGATGATTGGTAAGGCGCCAGCAAATATAATGGTTGTAAGACCTCTTCAGGATGGAGTAATTTCTGATTTTGATAGAACAGGAGATATGCTTAGAGCATTTATCGACAAGGCTGTCGGAAATAAGATTAAGAACTTCAGAGTAGTTGTTGGCGTTCCAAGTGGAGTTACCGAAGTAGAAAAAAGAGCTGTTGAAGGTGTTGTAAGACAGATGGGTGCATCTGAGGTTTACATCCTAGAAGAGCCTATGGCAGCAGCAATAGGTGCTGGCCTTGATGTTGATAGTTCAACTGCCTGCATGATATGTGATATAGGCGGAGGAACAACGGATATTGCTATTATAGCGCTTGGTGGCATCGTAGCTAGCACATCTATAAGACATGCGGGAGATAAGTTCAACGAAGCTATAATTCAGTATGTGCGTAAGAGATATGCTCTTATGATAGGTGAGAAGACAGCTGAGATGCTTAAGATAGAGGCTGGTGCAGCTTGCCTAGATATTGACGAAAATGGCGACGAAATCATCAAGACGGTTCAGGCTAGCGGCCGTGACATCATATCAGGATTGCCAAAGAGCATAGAAGTAACAAACAGAGACATTATGCTTGGCTTACAGGAGTCTATAGATATAGTCATAGATGGAGTAAAAGCAACAATAGAAAAAGCACCACCTGAAATCGCAGCAGATATCGCTTCAAGTGGTATGGTTCTCTCAGGAGGCGGCGGAAGAATTTATAATCTAGACAAGCTTATAGAGAAGAGAACAAGCATCAAGGCGACAGTTGCCGAAAATACATTTGAGGCAGTTGCCCTTGGAACTGGAATGAGTCTAAACAATATAGAAACCCTTAAGATTCATGCTTCCAGTGTAAAACGTAGATAGGTAGGAAGTGAGAAACGCAAATGAAATTTATAAAGGGACATAAACTGATTAGCGTGTTGCTTTCATTATTATTTGCGGCGATCATAATTTTAGCACTTACCTTTTCAATCGGAAGTTCAGGTAGCGGCGTTTTTAATCGCTTATATATGGCTATAGAAAAACCTATGACATCCTTGGGCAGTACGCTCAGGGATAATTTAGGTGGAGCCTTCTCATATAGACAGTTAATGAAGGAAAACGAAAAGCTAAAAGAAGAAAATAGCAAGCTTAAGCAGCAGGTTAACCAGATGACATTGACTGCAAATGAGCTTCAGAAGCTCAAAGCCCTTGAGAAGGCGCTCAACTACGACTTTATCAAAGGAGAGTCAGATATTGTAACGGCAAAAATTACATCCTTTGACGGAACAAACTGGACAAATTCCTTTGTTATAGATAGAGGTAGTGAGAGCAAAATCCAAAAAGGAAATATAGTAATTTACGGACAAGGCCTTGTGGGCAGGGTTATTGCCACAGGCAAGGGCTGGTCTAAGATTTTACCTATAATAGATGAGTCTAGCAAAATAAGCTTCTGCACTCAGGATAACAAGAAGTCTTTGGGAATTCTTGAGGCTTCAAGCAATGGAGCGCTAACGGGTTACATGCTAGATAGCAGATCAGATGTGGGTGAGGGAGATATTATAATAACATCGGGTATGGGTGAATATCCGGCTGGTATAATTATCGGTAAGGTATCTAAAACAAGATATGATAGCGATAAGCAGCTTCTCAAGGTCGAAATAAAACCAGAGACGGATTTTGCATCTATGGATAGAGTGAGCGTGATACTATGAAGCTAAAGACATATATCATTGTTTGCTCGATAGTCTTTGTACTTCAGGCCTTTATCACAAGTTTACTGCCTGTATTTAGAGGAGTAGATCCACTGCTATGCTAATGCTTGCAGTAGTATTTATATATCAGGAAGAGGATTTGCTGAAGCCAATAGTGGTTACAGCTTTCTTTACACTAGCTAAGGATTTATTCTTCAATCAATATATTGGAGTTAGCCTGATTAGTCTTGTTGTTATGGTAAGCTTTGTGCTTTTGATAAGAAGATCAATCAACACAGAGAGCCTTGTTACGGATGCAGGAATTAGCGCTTTAGCCATATTGATACATAGTAGTTGCTACTGGCTAATGTATAAGCTACTAGGCTCGCCATACACATATTTTTATATGCTCAAAAAGTTACCGCTTGTCCTAGCAATAGAAGTTGTTATAACAGAAGCTATATTATACTTCTTTATAAACAAAGCTGTTCAGGCGCGTAGAGACGGATATTTTAAATGAATGATCATAACAGAAAAATCAATCTTAGATACAAGTACATAATAAGCCTGATTCTTTTGCTAATGCTCGCTTTGGTAGTGCGTCTTTTTGTTATAACCATTATTGAGCACAAGACATGGAATGAAGCTGCAACAAAGCAGTCAACGAAGACCATCTATACATCTGCACCTAGAGGAAATATATACGATAGAAATGGCAATTTACTTGCCGGAAACAAGCAGATTTTTACTGCTGTATTTAATGCTAGTGGACTTGATAGTGCTGAGATAAATAAATCTGCGCTTAGACTTTTGAATAAGCTAGAAGAAAACGGTGACGAATACACAGATGATTTTCCTATTTTAATGAGTGAAGATGGAAAGTTCAGCTATAAGTTTGACGCAGACTTAAGTGTGTGGCTAGAGCAAAATGGATATGCAAAGGGTACAAGTGCACAGCAGGTATTTGATGCGGTCAGAACTGAGTATGGAATAGATAAAAAGCTAGATAGATATGAAGCCTCAAAGGTTCTTGAGAATAAGCATAATGTGAGTCTGCCGATAAATGTCAGAAGTATGAAGTTTATCTATACTCTTCAGAAGGAAAACTTCCTTAGCAGATTTGGGTTTTCTGATGAGGATATAGAGAAAGGAATAAGTGCTTCAGAATGCTTTAAAGGCATGAGAAAGTACTTCGGAATAGAAAACTCACTAAGCGATGCTCAGGCTAGAAAAATATTTATCGTCAGAAACAAGATTGTAGACAGCGGTAGCCAAAAATATATGCCTGTCACAGTTGCTAAGAATATAAGCCAAAAGAGTGTAATCTTCTTTGAGGAAAAAGGTATCAAGGGAGTATCTGTTTCATCAGAAACCCAAAGATATTATCCAAACGGAAGTCTTGGAGCTCATATTATAGGATATATGGGCTCAATATCAGAGGATAGTGCTGAAGCATATTCTAAGAAGGGATATCTAAACACAGACCTTATAGGTCAGGACGGAATAGAGGCAGCTCTAGAGGCTAAGCTCCACGGCAAGGCAGGAATAAAGACTGTTGTTGTCGATAGCTCAGGTAACTATGTATCGACAATCAGTGAGACGAGCAGCCAAAAAGGTGAGGATGCTTACCTAACTATTGATAGAGATCTTCAGGCGGCTGTAGAGGCTAGCCTTGAGAATACAGTTAGAGGAATACCTACATGTAACAGTGGAGCAGCAATAGTGCTAGATGTAAAGACAGGTGATGTGCTTGCTATGGCAAGCTATCCTACCTTTGATCTAAACTCATTTGCTGATGGTATTAGCGCAAGCGAATGGGCTTCTGTACAGGCAGATAATCCTAGAGATCCATTTCGGCAGCGCCTCTATATAACAATGCAACAAAGGCATCAGCTGCACCTGGTTCTACATTTAAGCCTATAACAGGTCTTGTAGCTCTTGAGTGCGGGCTGAATCCAAATTTAAAGATATGGGATAAGGGCCATATAGATATAGGCGGAAGATCCTTCGGATGCTATACATGGAACGAATATAAGAGAACAGATGGATACGAGGACCTTGAGTGGGGAATCGGTAACTCATGTAACTACTATTTCGCATGCATTGCAACGGGAAAAAACTGGGGCAATGGTGCGAGCCTTGGATATAACAAGGAGATAACTATAGACGCAATACTTCAAAGAGCTAAGGATTTGGGTCTTGGAGAAAAGACGGGGATAGAAATTGGAGAGACCGTAAGAGAACCAGTTTCTAAGGAGAGCAAGATGAAGAGCTACAAGGTAGCTGTTTGGAATGCTATCTATAACAAAGCTCATGTGTATTTCCCTAAGAGCGTCTATGATAACGAGAAGAAACTATACAAAAATATAGATACAATCACATCATGGATAGAGGAAAATCCATCCTATGCAGATATCCAAAAGCGTATTGATGAGCAGACTGATGTGAAAAAAGATCAGGTTGAGGACTGTGCTCAGATGGTTAAATTTGACTACTTTAACCAGGCTAGTTGGGGAACCTACGACGTATTTAACCTATCAATCGGACAGGGTGATAACAACTATACACCTATACAGCTAGCAAATTACACTGCAACGCTTGCAAATCACGGAAAGCGAAATAAAGTTAGCATAGTATATGGTGTTGAAGGTGAAGGAAGAACAGTAAAACCTGCTGCAAAAGATATCAACATAAGCGAAGAAAATCGCAAGGCTGTAATCAAGGGAATGAGAAGAGTTTGCCTTTCAGGTACACTTTCATCAGCGCTTAAGAATTATCCAGTAGAAGTTGCAGGAAAGACGGGTACAGCTCAATACCAGGCTATTAAGCAACCAAAGGATGAGGGCGAATATGTAAGAGAGCATTTAGATCGCATAAATCAGCTTGCAGGCACAAATCTTACATATGAGCAGGTTGAGGCAAAAGCTAATGAACTTATGAAGACGGATGCTAAGAAGTATCCGACGGATTATGCAGCCATAGACGGAGCTTTGATAGAGCTGAGCGATCATAAGATCAACTATGGAATAATAAATAAATTTAAGGGTACATACGAGGATTTTGCGTGGGTTATAGCCATGGCACCTGCAGATGACCCTAAGATAGCGGTTGTTGTAATGCTTCCTGAGGGAGGACTTGCATCAAATGCAGGCGACGGAATCAAGGATATTTTGGATGCTTACTTTAAAACTAATGATGAGTCGAGCTTGCCTTATTCAAACACAGACAATATAGGAAAAAATATCATTAAGTAAGTCTGATGCGATTATATTTGGAGGAAGAAATGGGAAAGGTGTATGTCGTTTCATCAGGTAAGGGTGGAACAGGAAAGACAATGTTTGCGGTCAACTTTGGCTCAATACTCGCAAAGAGGGGCAAGAGCGTTGTTTTGATTGACCTTGATATGGGACTTAGGAACCTTGATTTATACTTCGGTCTAGAAAACAATGTCGTTTACGATGTTCATGACGTTCTGACTGGAATGTGCAGAATCAAGCAGGCACTTATCAGGGATAAGAGATTTGACGATTTATATATCATGGCATCATCACCTGAGAGGGACGACGGATATCTTACACCTCTTCATATGAAAGTGCTCTGCGAAAAGCTAAAGAATATCTACGACTATGTGATAATAGATGCTCCATCAGGAATAGATGATGGACTTGTAATAGCAAGCGCTGGTGCAGACGAAGCAATAATCATCTCAAGCCCGGATTACTCTGCTATAAGGGATGCAGATAACCTAGATAGACAGCTAGTTGGAATGGGAATAGATAAGAGACATCTTGTTATAAACAATGTCGAAGCCGAGCTAATGGCATCTGGTTATTCACCAAAGCTTAGGGAGATTACAGCGATGCTAAAGCCAAGACTTGCTGGAGTAATTCAGTCTGATGCAAATATCAGAATATCAACAAACCTAGGTATTCCTATCGTGCTTAAGGAAGGCACATACATTGAGGAAAACTTCAATAATATATGCGATCGCATACTAGGTATTGAAGATGTTTCAGAAGAGATAAGACCTTTGATTTAACTAGAATAGTAAGCTGATATTAAGAAACAAAATGGGGCAAGCGGAATTAACGCTTGCCCCATATTTAATTTGTATTGATCTAGCTATGCTAGAAGTTTATCTTCTTACTGCGCACTGCTATATTTAGTACAAGTGCGATGGCTAGCATATTGGATACTATGGATGATCCGCCGTAGCTTAGGAAAGGTAGCGTTATACCGGTTACAGGCATAAGCCCCATAGTCATTGCGATATTCTCGAAAATTTGGAATACGAACATACCGATTATTCCCGAGATTATTAAAGCACCATAGAAATCGACTGCGTTTTTTTAGAATACTCATCATACGTAGAAGGAGTACAAGGTAGAGTGCGATAATAAAGAAGCCTCCAAGTAGCCCAAGCTCTTCACCAAGTACGGCAAAGAAGAAGTCACTTGTTTGAACAGGTATGAAATCTAAGCTTTTCTGAGTTCCACCGAAGAGTCCTTTACCAAAGAATCCACCTGAACCAATAGCTACCTTGGATTGCCATACCTGGTAGTTCCCTGGAAGTGAAAGGTTGTCAGGATGCAGGAATGCTTCGATTCTATCTTTTTGGTACTGCGCCATGGATATATAGCCGAGAGGGATTAGAGCAAATATCAAAGCGAAGAACTTGCCTAGCGCCTTAAGCTCTATGCCTGAAAAGAACATCATGAAGAGCCAAATGGATGCAAATACTAGTGCGCTTCCGAGATCCTCTTTGAGTACGATTAGGATGATAGGTGAGGCGATTAGCACAGCTTTGACAAGGCATTTGAAATTATATAATTCATCCTTATGCTCATCTAGATATGATGCCATTATTAGGATAAATAGAATCTTAACTAGTTCAGATGGCTGAAGCGTTATAACTCTTAGGTTTATCCATGAACGTGCCGAGTTTATTTCTGTTCCTAGGCCAGGTATATAAACGGTTAATAGCATTAATATGGCTATAGGATAGAGGATTTTTCTTAAATTCTTAAATATGGTGTAGTTATACCTAAGAGTGAATAATATCATAAAAAATGCCGATTAAATATGCAGCAAACTGTACTATTACACTTCTTGAAAAGAAATTAGTATCTACAGTTGTACTACCTATTATGAGAATGCTGATAAGAGCAAAAATAGCAACTATCGTGCATATAATTTTATCAATATTTTTTTGTAAATATATGAAAAAAATAGTTCATTCAATACACCTCAAGTTTCTTGACATATTGTCGTATCAAACATTATAATATAGTTTGTGTGAGAATATCAAGGCATATTCTTTTTTTGAGCATGCCGTTCGTACATAATAAAATATGAATAAAGGAGGTGCTTCAATGACTCCGACAGCCGTGATTTTAATTGTTGTAGTTGGTGCAGTTACCCTTATTGCGGGACTGTTAATCGGATATATTTACAGAAAAAGCGTTGGCGAAAAGATTATTGGAAACGCAGAACAGGTTGCACAGAATTTGATTCTAGATGCAGAGAAAAAATCCGAAACAATTGAGAAGGAAATTACGTTAGAAGCCAAAGAGGAAGCGCATCGTGTAAGAAACGATGTAGAAAAGGAAGTAAGAGAAAGAAGAAATGAGCTTACACGTTCAGAAAGACGAATAGCTCAGAAGGAAGAGACGGTAGATCGCAAGCTTAGCAGCATAGAGAAGAAAGAAGAAGATCTAGCGAAAAAGCAAATCGAGATATCGAAGCAAAAAGGAAGAGCTAGACTCATTCCTTGAGAAGAAAATTGTTGAACTTGAGAAAATTTCAGGATTGACAGCCGAAGAGGCGAAGCAGCTATTGCTAAACGAGATAGAAAAGGACGTAAGACACGACGCATCTTTGATGATTAAAGACATCGAGATGAAGGCTAAGGAAGAAGCTGACATTAAGGCTAAAGATATCATAGTCGGCGCTATTCAGCGATGTGCAGCTGATCAGGTTGCAGAATCTACAGTATCTGTTGTCCAGCTACCTAACGATGAGATGAAGGGTAGAATTATCGGTAGAGAAGGAAGAAACATTAGAGCGATAGAGACTCAGACAGGTGTTGATCTAATCATTGATGATACACCAGAGGCAGTAATCGTCTCATGTTTTGACCCAGTGAGAAGAGAGATCGCAAGACTTGCGCTTGAGAAGCTAATCACTGACGGAAGAATCCATCCAGCTCGTATAGAGGAGATGGTAAACAAGGCAACTAAGGAAGTAAACAGCATAATTAAATCTGAAGGTGAGAGAGCTACTTTTGAGGTAGGTATACACAACCTTCATCCAGAGCTTGTAAAGCTTCTAGGACGTTTGAGATATAGAACATCATACGGACAGAACGTACTAAAACCATTCAATTCAGGTTGCACACCTTGCAGGACTTATGGCTGGTGAGCTAGGGACTAAATGTTAAGCTTGCAAAAAGAGCTGGTCTGCTTCACGACATAGGTAAGGCTTTAGACCATGAGTTTGAGGGTACGCACGTAGATATCGGTATAACTGTACTTAAGAAGTACAAGGAGACTGATGCTGTTATCAACGGTATGGCTGCTCACCATGGTGATTATGAGCCACAGTCAGCAGAAGCAGTTTTTGATAGCTGCAGCTGATGCTCTTTCAGCAGCTAGACCTGGTGCACGTAGAGAAACTCTAGATGTATATATCAAGAGACTTGAGACACTTGAGAATATAGCAAATACAACTCCTGGAGTTGAGAAGTCATTTGCAATTCAGGCAGGAAGAGAAATTCGTATCATTGCAAAATCCTAATGAGATAGGTGATGACAGCATCGCACTACTCGCAAGAGAAATCTCCAAGAAGATTGAATCTGAACTAGAATACCCAGGACAGATTAAGGTAAATGTCGTGAGAGAGACTCGTGCAATCGATTACGCAAAATAAGAATTGATATTGCTTAGGCTCCCCATAAAGGGGAGTCTTTTGTTCTAAATGAATTAGAAGATTGTTTTAAGATGTTAATGTTCGGCTTAAGCTAGATGGAAACAAGATGAATACATTATTAGAAGGTGAAAATAAAAGCTTTTTTTACAGAAGAATATTGACAGTTACCATACCTGTTGTCATACAGAACATGCTTAACATCGGGCTAAACCTAGCTGACACTATCATGATAGGTAGGTTAGGTGAACTTGAGCTTGCAGCAACAGGAGCAGCGAATCAGGTCTTTGGAATCTTTATTTCTGTGTGCTTTGGATTCTACAGTGGAACAGCCGTATTTGTAGCACAGTACTATGGTGTAAAGGATATCAAAAGCATTAGGAAGCTCATTGGATTTGATATAGCACTTGGCGCATTAATTGGGCTTGCTTTCTTAAGCATAGCGCAACTTAAAGCAGAGAGCATAATCCATATATTTGCTAAGGATGAAATGGTTATAGCATACGGAAGCAAATATCTAAGAATAGTTTCGCTTTCATATATTTTGATGGCTATTTCCTTTGCTTTAAGCTATAATTCGCGAGTTGTTGCGAGAATGAAAGTACCGACTATAATAAATGCAAGCGCGATGGTGATAAATATAGTTTTGAACTATTTATTGATTTATGGTGTAGGTGCTTTTCCACGCCTTGGTGTATCAGGAGCAGCTTTTGCAACTTTGATAGCGAGGGGATTTGAGCTTCTAGCACTAATTATATACATTGCCAGTGATAAGCACATCCATTCCATGCAGCCTTTAAGGAATTATTCGTCAAGGATTTTGGTCTATACAATAGAGTTGTCAAAACAGGACTGCCTGTGGTATTTAGCGAAAGCGGTTGGTCAATAGGGCTTACGCTTGTATTTGCAACATATGGAATTATAGGCCCTTCAGCACTTGCAGTAATACAGGTTGCAAGTCTCACGAGCATGATTTTCCAAAGCGTAATATTTGGCTTTGGTAATGGTGCATCAGTGGCTATAGGTGAGACTCTTGGAATAGGAAAGTTTGAGCTTGCTAAGCTTTATGCAAACAAGACAATAAAGATAGCTTTAGTTATGATAGCTTGTATGGTAGCAGGAATTATACTTATGATAAAGCCTATATCAGCAATATATAACTTCAGTCCAGAGACGACTGAGCTTCTTGGAAAGGTTTTGGTAGTATTTGCATTTACATTAATTCCTAGAATGCTATCGTATATTTTCCAGTGCGGGATACTGCGAGCAGGTGGGGACACGCTGTTTTGTATGGTGATTGAGCTTACGAGCAATCTAGTCATAGAACTTGCCATGGCATACACAGCTGTAGTATTCTTGAAGTGGCCACTTCAAATGTGTATTGCGCTAGCATCACTTGGAAATATTTTCAAGATGTCGGCATTCATGATTAGATATAAGAGTGGCAAGTGGCAAAAGAAAGTGATTTGATTTTGAGGATAGATTGATGCAGGTATATTTGGATAACAGCGCGACTACAAAGGTTTGCAAGGAGGCTGCAGACAAGGCCTATGAGGTAATGACTGAGGGATACGGAAACCCTTCTTCGCTTCATAGTCTTGGCAACAATGCGGCCAAGGAACTTAAGAACGCGAGAAACGCAATTTTAGATAGGTTTGGCGGTGGGAATAAGTCTCAGCTCATATTCACATCAAGCGGTACCGAAAGCGATAATATGGCGATAATAGGCACCTTTAATAGGCTTAAGCGTAGGGCTGATGAGATTATTACAACTCAGGTTGAACACCCAGCAGTACTTGAAGCTTGCAAGTATTTAGAAAAGCAGGGCGCCAAGGTTAAATATTTAAGTGTCGATTCAGAGTGTAAGATTAATTTAGACGAGCTCAGATCTGAAATTAGTGAGAAGACCGCTTTGATCTCTGTTATGACTGTTAATAATGAGACAGGATCAATCATGCCTATATCAAAGATTGCAGAACTTAAGAGTAATGCAATTTTGCACACGGATGCCGTTCAGGCATTTGGAAAGCTTAGCATGGATAAGCTTAATGCAGATTTGATTAGCATCAGTTCTCATAAGATAAATGGTCCTAAGGGAACAGGCGCGCTATATGCGAAAAGTCCTGAGCTCTTATCACCGATACTTCACGGTGGTGGACAGGAAAAGGGATATAGATCTGGTACGGAAAACCTTCCAGGAATAGCAGCCTTTGGAGTTGCAACGGAGAAGGCATACGCAAATCTAGATGAAAGAACTAAGAAAATCGAAGAATTGAATGGCTATTTCAGAAAGGGAATAAAAGAGGAACTAGAAGATATTAGATTCAACAGCCCAGTAGATGCTTGCCCATCAGTTCTTAATGTATCTATCCTTGGTACTAGAGCTGAAGTTATACTCCATAGGCTTGAGCAGGATGGAATAATGGTTTCGACTGGTTCTGCTTGTTCATCAGGTAAGAAGGGCGATAGCCACGTGCTAAAGCTATGGGACTTAGCCACAAAGACATAGAAGGTGCAATTAGATTTAGCTTTGGTGCAGATAATACAATAGAGGAGCTAGACTATGTGCTAAGCAAATTGAAGGATGCAGTTACCGGATTTAGAAAGTTAGGTAGCTTTAGATAGAGTTTCTGAAAGGAAGTATAAATGAACGAAGAAAAGATTTTGATAGTAAGATGCGGTGAGGTTGCCCTTAAGGGAATGAACAAGCCGTATTTTGAAAGAATGCTTGCGGAGAGAATTCATAAGAGACTAAAGGCTGCTGGATATGGCAAGGCAAGCGTAAAAAGACACGAGGGCCTAATCTTTGTTAGATTTGATAGAGAATGGGATACATTGCAGCTTGCCGGCGAGATATCAAAGGTATTTGGCGTTGCTTCAATAAGCCCTGCGGTAGAATCTGAGTCAAATATGGAAGCTATCGGGGTAGAGGCTGTAAGCTTTATGGAAAAACTATGTGAGGAGAGGTGCGTAAGAACTTTCAAAGTTGAAGCAAAGAGAGCGGATAAACAGTTTCCTATTAAATCTCCTGATATTGCAAGACAGATAGGTGGATATGTGCTAAAAGGACTTAAAGTACTAAAGGTAGATGTTCACAACCCAGATGTTAGACTCTTTGTTGATGTAAGACATGATAGATCTTATATATATGCGGATAAGATTGCAGGATTTGGAGGCCTTCCTCTAGGAACTAACGGTAAGGGACTTGTTCTCCTTTCTGGCGGAATAGATTCACCAGTTGCAGCTTGGATGATGGCAAAGCGTGGAATGATGATTGAAGCTGTTCACTTCCACTCATATCCATACACATCGCCTAGGGCGCAGGAGAAGGTAGAGGATTTAGCAAAGATAGTCGCTTCATACTGTGGAAGCTTCAAGATGCATGTTATAAATATTTTACCTATACAGGAGCAGATAGTTAAAAACTGTCCAGAAGCTGAGACCACGATACATGTAAGGCGATTCATGATGAGAATTGCAGAGAAGATTGCAGAGAGAAATTCTGCGATGATGCTTATCACAGGCGAAAATCTAGGACAGGTGGCAAGTCAAACTGCAGAAGCATTAGTTGTAACGGATAACTGTGTTAAGATGCCCGTTATGAGACCTTTGATAGCCATGGATAAGATAGACATAATTGCTAAGGCTCAGGAGATTGGTACGTTTGAGACTTCCATAGAGCCATACGAGGATTGCTGTACAGTATTTTTGCCAAAGCATCCTACAACAAAACCACAGCTAGATAAAATAGAAATATCAGACTCAAAGCTTGATATTGACGCGCTTGTTGAAAGTGCAATAGCTGAAGAGGAAATAATCTACATAAGAGCATAGCCCAAAAGTGAACCCTAAACTGTTCACTTATCGAAAGCACTTAGATATTGACAAATTCTTATCATATAATGGTCAAAAGGACTTGCAAAAAAAGTGAAAAAGTGCTTTTACTATATTTGTATGCTGTTATTTTTATAACAAGGTATACAGCTTTAATATGTATTGGCTTTTCTTCTAAAATGTCAAGAAGAATCGTTATAATTTTTTAAGGAGGCAATTACATGAACTTTCAACTGACGAAGGAACAGGAATTCGTACAGAAAATGGTGAGAGAATTCGCTAAAACAGAAGTTGAACCTTTAGCTGCTGAAATCGATCAGGAGCACCGTTTTCCGGTAGAAACTGTAGAGAAGATGGCTAAGTATGGTTTGCTTGGCATTCCTTTCCCAACAAAGTACGGCGGAATGGGTGGAGACGAGGTGTCTTACTCAATTACAGTATCTGAGCTAGCAAAGGTTTGCGCATCAACCTCAGTTATCGTATCTGCACACACATCACTATGCTGCTGGCCAATTTACAAGTATGGTACAGAGGACCAGAAGATGAAGTATCTTCCAGAGCTACTAGCTGGTAAGAAGCTAGGTGCTTTCGGTCTTACAGAGCCAAACGCTGGTACAGATGCATCAGGACAGCAGACAAGAGCTGAGCTTGACGGTGACGAGTGGGTACTAAACGGAGCTAAGTGCTTCATCACAAATGGTGGATACGCAGAGGTATTCGTAGTTATGGCTATGACAGATAAGTCAAAGGGCAACCACGGAATCAGTGCATTCATCGTAGAGAAGAACGATCCAGGATTCTCAATCGGTAAGACTGAGGACAAGATGGGTATCTGTGCTTCTTCAACAACAGAGCTTATTTTCCAGAACTGCCGCATTCCTAAGGACAGACTCCTTGGTGGACTAGGTAAGGGATTCAAGGTTGCTATGCAGACTCTTGATGGTGGACGTATCGGTATTGCTTCACAGGCTCTCGGAATTGCAGAGGGTGCTCTAGAAGTAACGATTGAATACATGAAGCAGAGAAAGCAGTTCGGCAAGAAGCTTGCTCAGATGCAGGCACTTCAGTTCGTAGTAGCTGATCTTGCTACAAAGGTAGAAGCTGCAAAGCTATTAGTTTTGAAATCAGCATTCTGTGAGGATGCAGGCCTACCTTACGGTGTTCCAGCTGCAATGGCTAAGCTATTTGCTGCAGAAACAGCTATGGAAGTAACTACAAAGTGCGTACAGTTACACGGCGGTTACGGATACACCAAGGATTACCCAGTAGAGAGAATGATGCGTGACGCTAAGATCACTGAGATCTATGAAGGAACTTCAGAAGTTCAGAGAATGGTTGTTGCAGCATCGCTTCTACGCTAATAGGATAAGGAGGATATGAAGTAATGGCATTTAAAATTGTTGTTTGCGCAAAACAAGTTCCAGATACAAACGAAATCAAGATCAATCCTGAAACAGGATCATTGATCAGAGACGGTGTACCTAGCATCCTAAATCCAGACGATGCTAACGCACTAGAAGAAGCGCTAAGAATTAAAGATACAGACCCAGAAAACATCAAGGTTACAGTTGTAAGCATGGGACCTCCACAGGCTCAGGAAATGCTTTCGAGTGTATCGCTATGGGTGCTGACGATGCAGTTCTACTATCAGATAGAGCAGTTGGTGGTTCAGATACATGGGCTACATCAAACGCTATCACAGCTGCAATCGAGAAGATTGGCGAATTCGACATGATCATCGGTGGAAGACAGGCTATCGACGGAGATACAGCTCAGGTTGGACCTCAGATCGCTGAGAAGTTAAACCTTCCACAGGTAACATATGTTCAGAAATGCGAAATGAGTGCTGACAGAACAAAGGTTACAGTACAGAGACAGCTAGAAGACGGTTACGAAGTAATCGAAGTTCCAATTCCATGCATGCTAACATGCACAAAGGAGCTAAACACTCCAAGATACATGAACATTGCAGGAATATTCAAGCCAGAGAAGGACATCAAGGTTTGGAGTGCAGCTGACGTAGAAGTTGACCTATCAACAGTAGGTCTAAAGGCTTCCCCAACAAACGTTTTCCGTTCATTCACACCTAAGCCAAAGGGAAAAGGAACAATGCTTGAGGGGAGATTCCGAGAAGGAAGTTGCTCAGAAGCTAATCGTTGCTTTGAAGAAGAAGCACATCATTTAAGGAGGATATGAACATGTCAGAAGTAAATTTTGCTGAATACAAAAATGTATGGGTATTCGCTGAACAGCGTGACGGCAAGCTCATGAACGTTGCCCTCGAGTTGATTGGTGAAGGACACAGACTATCAAGAGATATCAGCGCTGATTCAAAGGTAGCTGCTCTATTGGTAGGTGACAAGGTTGAGCATCTTGCTCAGGAATGCTTCGAATATGGCGCAGACCTTGTATACATCATCGAAGACCCACTACTAAAGAACTACACAACAGATGCTTACACAAAGGTAATCACTGCTGCTCTTCGTGAATATAAGCCAGAGATCATCATGTACGGTGCTACACACACATCGGACGTGACCTAGCTCCTCGTGTAGCTGGTCGTGCAAACGTTGGTCTAACAGCTGACTGTACTCACCTTGATATCAGAGTTGATAAGTACATCGACTTCACATCAAAGAACACAACACTTAACACATCATCACTAGATCCTAATGATCCAGATACAAAGCTAAAGATGACTCGTCCTGCTTTTGGTGGTAACCTAATGGCTACTATCGTCAGCCCTACATCAAGACCACAGATGTCAACTGTAAGACCTGGCGTTATGTCAAAGCTAGAGAGAAAACCTGGAGCTACAGGCGAAATCATCAAGTGCAATGTTGAACTTGATGCTTCAGATATCAGAACAAAGATTATCGATATCGTTAAGTCAGCTAAGGAAATGGTATCACTAACAGATGCTGATATCATCTGCTCAGGCGGAAGAGGACTTGGCGATGCTAAGGGATTTGAGCTTATCCAGAAGCTAGCTGATAAGGTTGGCGGTGTTGTAGGTTCATCACGTGCTGCTGTAGATTCAGGTTGGATTGATCACAGCCACCAGGTTGGACAGACAGGTACAACAGTTAAGCCACAGATCTACTTCGCTTGCGGTATCTCAGGTGCTATCCAGCATCTAGCAGGTATGCAGGATTCAGACATCATCATCGCTATCAATAAGGATGCTGATGCTCCTATCTTCGAAGTTGCAGACTACGGAATCGTTGGAGACCTATATCAGGTAATTCCACAGATTATCGAAGAGTGGGACAACGCTGAAGCTCTTGCAGATGCAATTGCTGAATAATCTACGGATTATAAATAAGTCTTATTCAGAAGTCGCTACATTTGTAGCGACTTCTGTTGTTTTTTGACTAGGGCTTGTGATACTATATCATTTATAACGGAGGATTAAATGGATATTATTGAGACAAGAAGGATATATTTTCATAAGGTACTGATGATTGGAATCCCAGTAGTACTCCAAAATCTGATTAGTATAAGCCTTAATTTGCTAGATACGATAATGATTGGCAGGCTCGGAGAGAACGAGGTCGCAGCAGTCGGGGCAGCAAATCAAGTTTATTTTGTTTTTACTGTGACGATGTTTGGACTTTTCAGTGGTGCTGCTGTTTTTACTGCACAATATTGGGGCGCTAAGAATCTAGATGGCGTGCATAAGATGGTTGGAATTGACTACTTTGTTGGAGCCTTGCTTGCTGTGCTTGTAAGTCTTACAAGCTATATTTTAGCACCACATATTATAAGAGTATTTTCATCTAGTCCCGAGGTAATAGAGATAGGAGCTAGGTATCTTAGAATAGTATGCATTTCATACTTATTTGGGACCATATCGATGGCCATTTCATATAACTGCAGAGCTGTCCAAAATCTCAAGTTTCCAACCTTTATAAGCTTTATTGCGTTTTTCATGAATGCAAGTCTTAACTATATTTTGATATTTGGTAAGCTTGGTCTTCCGGCTTTAGGAGTTGAAGGTGCAGCTATTGCAACACTTATAGCAAGGGTCTTTGAATTTACTGTGCTTTTGGCATACTTGATTTTTGACAAGGCACATCCTTTACATGCGAGCATAGGAAATTTATTTTCTTTTGATAGGGCTCTTTTCTTTAGGGTTATGAGAACAGCTCTTCCCGTTGTTGCAACTGAGGGAAGCTGGGCAATGTCATTTGCGCTGATTTTAGCGGCATATGGTAAGCTGGGAACATCTGCACTAGCTGTAGCTCAGGTTGCAAATGTAATTGCAAGTGTTTTGCAATCACTATATTTTGGACTTGGAAACTCGACTGCTGTGATAATTGGAGAGGGTCTTGGACAGAAAAATAAGGAGAAGGCTCAGTACTTTTGGAAGGCTTTCACTTATTACAACAATAGTTTTTAATATTGTAATTACAGCTGTTTTGATTTTTGATAAGCAGTCGTATAGCTAGCATATATGCATTTCAATGCTGAGACAATGGAGCTATTTGATCAAAAACTATTATAGTTGAGGCAATCTTGATTACTCCAAAGATGACGGCATACATGTTCATAGTGGGTATTTTGAGAGCCGGTGGAGATACTGTATTTTGCATGAAGATAGAGATATTCTGTAATCTCCTAATAAGCCTTCCACTAGCTTATATAAGTGTAATGGCATTGCATGTTAGCTTGCCGATTGCACTTATTATCGTAGACTATAGGTGATGTAATTCGAATACTGGTTTGTTATCCAAGGTATAAGAGCCGTAAGTGGATAAATATTTTGACATAGGATATAACATGGTTTTTATACATAACTATGGTTAACGGAGGTGATTGGTTGAGATACATACTTTTACTTCGAGGTGTAAATGTTGGGGGAAAGAACAAGGTTGCCATGAGTGAATTGAAAAGCCTATTGCTTGCAGCGGGTTTTGAAGATATTGATTCATATATCAATAGTGGAAATCTGTTTTTTACGAGTTTAAAGAAGCCTGATAGCTGCATATCAAAAGATAAGACAAGTGTTAGATACTAATTATAATTTTTCTATTCCTTTTGCTTTAATGACTAAGGATGAGTATTTAGAAGAGAGGGCGAGCTTGCCTGATTGGTGGTATGAAAATCTAGCTAGAAGGGATGTTTTGTTCTTTTCGTGTGGCCTAGATACATCAAACATTATTGACTTTCTAAATAAAGAAAAATTTCTATAATGAAATAACATATGTGGGTAAGAAAGCGATATTTTTGGGGAAAAATACGATGAGTCAGAATATCTAAAAGACTATCTACCATAAAAAAACTAATCAAACAGGATTTTTACAAGGAAATCACGATTCGAAATGGGAAAAACATTTGAAAAGATAGCAGAATTTATCTAAAATGTATGTATAGTTATATATTAGGTTTGTAATAAAACAAGGAGATTTAAATGAATTTAAAGAGCAATAATTATCCAGATATTGAGTACGAGAAAAGGTGAAGAAATTTTTTAGCACCAGAGGAATTTGGAGGTTCATTTTACTTTGATGTAGAGGAAGATTTGACTTTAGATGAAGAGGCTATGAACAATGTAGCCGAGGCTTTAGATGAAGTTGATACATTTGTAATATCAGCAAAAGCCTTTTTAAAAGAGACTCTCATAGATGAGGAAAAATGACGATTATCATGCACGGTATCATATTTCATGGAATATCATAGAGATGAGATGGATGAGGATACTCTATCAGAGATATTTCCGTCAAGTGATATAGACACAATGACATTTGCAGAGATGGTGGATTATTTAGAAGCTGTTCGTTTTGGGAGTATAATTGACAATAAAACACAGCAGCAGGCTTTTTATTATGGATTTAAGTTTTGATCCTGAATTAACAGATGAACTTATGGTTATTCACTTTAATTTAGATAAACAGCCATATTATGTAGCTCATGAAAGTTAGTTCGCTTATAATTAATCATACAGCATGAGACAACAGGTGTTTAATCAATTCACAGAAGCTGTACTGATTAACGACTATTTTATTATCACCATCTTTAAAGACAATGCCATCTTTTAGCATAAGTTAATACCTCCAAAATTGATGAGATGTTTGACGAGCTTTTGAGTTGGAAGACCGACGATATTTTCGTAGCTTCCGCTTATTGATTCTATATACTGCCCAAAAGCGCCCTGAATAGCGTATGAACCTGCTTTATCGTATGGTTCGTCACTTTGTATATATTTTTCAATCTGCGCCGCAGAAAGGCGTTTTACGGTCACATCCGACCTGTCGTAAAATACATCAAAGCGCTCTGAAATCGCATCGTAGATGGCAACACCAGTATATACGCTGTGGGTTCTTCCGGAGATTGATTCTATCATCTTGCGTGCGTCATCCTTGCTCTCAGGTTTTCCTAGAACCTTATCACAATATACGACAGTATCTGCACTGATAATAAGGCTATTTTTGTCTATATCATTATGCTCAAGGTAGTACTGGCATTTCTTAAGGGCAAGAAACATTACAAGATCCTTTGCAGAGGAGATTCCGTTTGTATTTTCATCTGCATTAGTAGGAAGTATATCAAAGCTTGGAACTAGCTTTGATAGAAGCTCGACTCTTCGAGGAGAAGCCGATGCAAGTATGATTTTTTTATTAGTTTGCTCTTGATTTTTCATTTGTTCTCCATATAAAAGGAATTTATCTGTGTATCATATTATTATATATCATAGCTGGCGTTTGGGGAATGATTTACATCATTTTGCATTTGTGATATAATGACTTATCGCTTTGGAGGAGTTAAATATGAGCAGAATGGACAAGAAAAGGCGACAGAAAGAAGCTGCTGCAGTTACAGATATTGCAGGCAAGGTTAAGAAAAAAAGGTCGTCTCAAGCTTTACCATAAGATAATAATAGTAATTTTGATAATCGCTATGATTGTAGTCGGAGTAGGTTATGGTTATATATATAGCAAGCTGAACAAGATTAAGAGAGATAAGGTCGAGAACTATACAGATAAGGAACTATCGTGCGTTGATGTTGATGGATATGTAAACATCCTTCTCATTGGTATAGATTCAAGAGACATATCTGATTATAAGGATGCGAGAGCTGATGCTATAATCATAGCAAGTATAGAGGAAAAGACAGGTAAGGTTTACCTTACATCTATCTACAGAGACACTTATTTGAAGCTAGGTGATGAAAACTATTATGATAAGATAAATCACGCTTTTGCAAATGGTGGTCCTAAGGAGATGATGAAGACCGTTAATCAGGCGCTAGATTTGAATATCAAGAAGTATGTATTGTTCAACTTTAAGGCAGTTTCAGATGTTGTTGAGGAAGTCAATGGTATAAATATCGATGTTAAGGACTACGAGATAGATGAGCTGAATAAGTATACGTATGAGACTGCGCTAATTATCGGAACTGAGAATTACAACATGGTTAGCGAGGCAGGACCTCAGAAGCTGACAGGACCTCAGGCTGTTGCCTACGGAAGAATCCGTAAGGGTGTAGGCGACGACTTTAAGAGAACTGAGCGAATGAGAACTGTTATCAAGAAGCTTTTGACTAAGGTTAAGAAGCAGAGCTTCCTCAAGATAGATAACCTCATCGATGCAACCATGCCACAGATTAGAACAAACCTCAGCAACTCAGATATTCTAACCTTTGGATATAAGCTAAAGGACTTCAACATTAAGGGTAGCAAGGGATTCCCATATACGATAACTACGGGATATCTAAATGGCGCTGCATATGTATTCCCGGCAGACCTTGAGAATGATGTAATAGAGCTGCATAAGAAGGTGTTTAAGAACAAGAACTATAAGCCAAGTAAGAGCGTTCTTGAGATAAGCGCGCAGATTGCAAATGATGCTGGATTATCGTCAGGACAGTCTGTTGTTGATCCGAATGCTGTTATAGAAAATCCGACAAATAATACGGATATTCTTGAACCTGAATCCAATAATTCACAGCAGACACAGAACAATTATTCGCAAAATAGTGGAGAAAACCAAAACGTAAATCAGAGTGGAAACGAGCAGAACACGCAGCCACAGCAGCCAGATCCAAATCAAGGACAGACTCAGCCAGTGCAGCCAGTTCAGCCAGTTCAGCCGGTACAGCCAACTAATCCATAAAGGCATGATAAAAGAGATTAGGAGAATACCTAATCTCTTTTTTATAAGCTTATATAGTTTACTGTCTTGCTCTATATTCTTGTATGATTTTGACACCATTGCTAGTGCCTAGTCTATCTGCACCAGCATCTATTAGAGCAAGGGCAAAGTCTAGGTCTCTAATTCCGCCAGAGGCTTTAATCTTTAGGTTCTTGCCTAAACGCAAGATGGTTTCCTTGATTATTTCTATGTCGTGTATATTTGCGCCTCTTGTTGAAAAACCAGTTGATGTCTTTATAAAGTCTGCGTTATTTTCGCAACAGATTTCGCTGACTTTGATGATTTCATCTTCTGTAAGTAGGGCAGTTTCAATGATAACCTTGAGTATAGCAGATTTTTCGTGGCATGCTTTTGCAAGTATGTAAATTTCTTTACTTACATAATCGTAGTTACTAGCCTTTAATTCGCCGATATTTATGACCATATCGATTTCGGATGCGCCATTTTCTATAGCTTCTATACATTCTGCAAGCTTATTGTTACTAGTGGTCATTCCTAGAGGAAAGCCTACTACTGTAGCAATCTTTACATTACTGCCTTCAAGTGACTGTTTTGCTAGGCTTATATAGCAAGGATTTACACATACGCAGTAGAAATCATATTTTTTGGCTTGATCGCACAGTTCGCTGACTTTGATGCTTGTTGCATCAGCGGAAAGGATGGTGTGATCGATATATTTCGTTTAAATTCATATTTAACTCCTAAACAATTACTCGTTTTGATTTATTATAACATGTTTAGGGTATCCACTGATATAAGTAATTTGGCACATAATGTATGTGCTAAATGTAGATTTGGAGTGATTACTATGGAAATAGAATTGAAATACAGACTTAACGATGCGTCAGAGGCTGAAGCCATATTTAGCGACGCAAGGATATTTGCTATGACAGATCCTGGATCAGAGAAGACTATCAAGATGCATGCTGCTTACTTTGATACCGAAGATGCTAGCCTTAGTTCAAAAGGAATGGTATTTAGGGTCAGGGAAGAGGGTGATAAGCTAATGGCTACGCTCAAGTGGGACGGAGTGAGTATAGATGGACTTCACGCACGTGAGGAGATAAATGTACCACTTAGTGATAGAGGACATTTTGACAATCCAAATATCTGCGTATTTTCGGAAAGCGATATTTATGAGAAACTTGAGTCTGCTGTCCGAGGCAAGGAACTTGCTTTGATGATGGAAATGAGATTTGTGAGAAGGGCTGTGAGACTGGATACGGGTACAGGAATTTTTGAGCTTTCTGTAGATAATGGAAATATAAGCTGCAGGGGCAAAACTAAGCAAATTAATGAATTAGAAATAGAACTTTTTTCGGGTTCAAACGATGAACTTAAGGAATTAGGGGAATATATATCAAATAAATTCAAAAATTTCACCAGAAAATCATAGTAAATTCAAGCAAGGCTTGGATTTAGTCGACAAAAATAGGGTATAATTGAGTGAAATAGCTTATAAAACCTTTACTTTATGGCGCATAAATGATAAAATAAAATGCTAAATTAGTTAAATATTATAAGATAATAATGATGGTAATATTGGAGGACGCACTTAAATGAAAGCAACATTAATTTCAAAGGAAAACAACAGAGTAAAATTCACTATGGACTTCACAGCAGAGGAATTTGAAGCAGCTGTTGTAAAGCATATCAGGATAGCAAGGATAAGTTCAATATCGATGGATTTAGAAAGGGTAAGGCTCCACGTAGCATTATCGAAAAGCACTTTGGAGAGGGAGTATTCTTTGAGGATGCAATCAACAACCTATTCCAGACAGCTTATCCAGAAGCACTTAACGAGCTTGATCTAGAGGTAATCGATTCACCACAGGCTGATTTCAGCGAGATTGGTAAGGGCAAGCCTCTAACAGTTACAATCGATGTTGCTGTTTATCCAGTAGTTGAGGTTAAGGACTACAAGGGAATCGAAGTAGAGCAGGTTGACCCTGAGGTTACAGAAGAGGATGTTGACAGAGATATCGAAGCTATGCGTAAGAGAAACTCACGCATGGTTGTAGCAGATAGACCTGTTGAGAATGGAGATACAGTAATTCTTGACTACGCTGGATTCGTTGGTGATGAGCAGTTCCAGGGTGGAACAGCTGAGAACCAGGAGCTAAAGATTGGATCAGGAATGTTCATTCCAGGATTTGAAGAGCAGCTAATTGGTGTTAAGGCTGGAGAATCTAAGGATGTAGTTGTTACATTCCCAGAAGAGTACCAGGCTAAGGAGCTTGCTGGTAAAGAAGCAGTATTCAAGTGCACAGTTCACGAGGTTAAGTTTGAGGAGCTTCCAGAGCTTGACGATGAGTTTGCTAAGGACGTAAGCGAGTTTGATACACTTGCTGAGCTTAGAGATGATGCGAGAGCAAGAATCCTAGAGTCAGTTAAGCTACAGTGCGAGAACGAAGCTAAGGATAAGGTAATTGCTCAGGTATATGAGAACAACAAGATTGAGGCTCCTGCAACAATGGTAGCTGACGAGATGGATAGAATGATTCAGGAGCTTGAGCAGCAGATGAGATATCAGGGACTAAACATCGAGCAGTATCTACAGTTCACAGGTTCAACTCTAGATGATTTCCGTAATGAGATTAAGCCAGAAGCTGAGAAGCGTGTTGCTACAAGAATCGTTCTAAGATCTATCGGAGACGTTGAGAATGTAGAAGTTACAGACGAGGATCTAGATAAAGAGCTACAGAGAATGTCTGAAGCATACAACACAGATCCAGAGAACATCAAGAAGATGCTTGGAGAAGAAAAACCCTAGCATTCTTCCGTAAGGACATCGCTTTTGACAAAGGTTATGGATATGCTTTTACAACAAAGCTAAGATTACTTTGGTTAAGGCTGAAGACCTCGAGACAAAGAAGGCTGACGAGAAGTCTGAAGAAGGAAAGGATAAATAAGAATGGCAATGATACCTTATGTTATTGAACAGACAAGTAGAGGAGAGAGAAGCTACGATATATATTCAAGAATGCTAAAGGACAGAATCATATTTCTCGGTGATGAGATAGATGATCATGTTGCTAATCTTGTAGTAGCGCAGCTACTCTTTCTCGATGCTGAAGATAGCGAAAAGGATATCAACCTTTATATTAACTCGCCAGGGGTTCAGTCACAGCAGGACTTGCTATACTCGATACCATGAACTATATTAAGGCAGATGTTTCAACAATTTGTGTTGGACTAGCTGCAAGTATGGGAGCTGTACTTCTTTCTTCAGGAGCAAAGGGAAAGCGTTTCGCCCTTCCAAATGCAGAGATTATGATACACCAGCCTCTTGGAGGAGCCAGAGGTCAGGCAAGCGATATCAGAATCCATGCGGATTGGATAACTAAGACCAAGACTAAGCTAAACAATATTCTTAGCGAAAACACAGGTCAGAGCTTCGAGAAAGTTGAAGAAGATACAGATAGGGATAATTTTATGACCGCTGATGAGGCAAAGCAATACGGCCTTGTTGATGAGGTTATAAGGAGATAGTAAGGAACAAAGATGACAGAGAAAAACGAACAGAATGGCGAATTGCATTGCTCGTTCTGTGGTAAGCCACAGAGTGAAGTAAGGCGCTTAGTAGCAGGACCAGGAGTATATATTTGTGATGAGTGTATACAAATGTGTTCGGAATTGATAGATGAAATGCCAATGGAAGATGTCTTCGGTGGAGATTCGAATGTATCTTTTGATGAACTTCCAAAGCCAAAGGAGATTTTTGAGTATCTATCTGATTACGTAGTTGGTCAGGATAGAGCAAAGAAGACTCTTTCCGTTGCGGTTTATAACCACTATAAGAGAATCAATGCGCTTGGAAAAGCTGATGATTCAGAGGTAGAGCTACAGAAGAGCAACATCGTTATGATTGGACCTACGGGTTCTGGTAAGACTTTGATTGCTCAGTCTCTTGCGAAGGTATTAGATGTTCCATTTGCAATTGCAGACGCTACGGCGCTAACAGAGGCCGGCTATGTAGGAGAGGATGTTGAGAATATTCTACTGAGACTTCTTCAGGCAGCTGACTACGATACAAAGAAAGCCGAAAGAGGCATTATATATATAGATGAGATTGATAAAATCGCCAGAAAATCGGACAATCCATCTATTACAAGGGATGTAAGCGGAGAAGGGGTGCAGCAGGCACTTTTAAAAATTTTAGAAGGAACAGTTGCAAATATCCCTCCACAGGGAGGCCGTAAGCATCCACACCAAGAGTTTATACAGCTCGATACAACAAATATACTGTTTATATGTGGCGGAGCCTTTGATGGACTTAGTGCAATGATCCAGAGAAGACTTGGCGAGAAGGTTATAGGCTTTAATTCTGGAGAAAAGGGAGTTGAGGTAGAAACCGAAAAGGCACTTGTACATCTTGAGCCTGAGGATCTTCTAAAGTTTGGTTTGATTCCAGAGTTTATCGGCAGACTTCCTGTTATAGTTACACTTGATGAGCTTGATGTTGATGCTCTCAAGATGATTATGACAGAACCTAAGAATGCATTAGTTAAACAGTACGAGAAGCTATTTGAGCTCGACGGCGTCGAATTAGAGATGACGGAGGATGCAATAGACGCTATTGCACATAAGGCGATAGAGAGAAAGACGGGAGCGCGTGGTCTTAGAAGTATCTTTGAGAAGATTATGAATGAGGTTATGTATGAGATTCCGTCACGCGAAAATGTATCAAAATGTATAGTTACAGAGGAAACTGTCAATAATGGTAATGAGCCTAAGCTGATAGAAATGATTGACTAAAATCTCGTAAAATTCCAGGCGACTTTTTTGTCGCCTGATTTATTAGAAAGGAGAATTTTTATGGAAGACAAGAAAAACACTGCAGCAGAGACCTTTGCTGAAAATATAGATACATATGAAAACGATAATGATTTGATAATGGATTTGGAAGAAGATGAGGTTGAGAAGGTATATCCTTGCATTCCTCTTAGAGGAGTTTCAATATTCCCAAATACAGTTATTCACTTTGATATAGGTAGAGAAAAATCAATAAGAGCATTAGAAAAGGCTATGGCGGGAGACAGAATGATGTTCGTGTCATCTCAGAAGGACGACAATGTTTTGATTCCTACTTTTTCTGATATTTACAATATGGGCTGTATCGTTAAGGTTAAGCAAATGCTTAAGATCAACGGTGATGCAGTTAGAGTGCTCGTTAGCGGAGTTTGCAGAGCAAAGCTAAGTAGAGTGGTTAGTGAGGATGTTTTAATGTCCTGCACCGTATTTGAGCTTCCTGAGGAGGTTGATCCTGATGTACTCAATGTTGAGGAAAAGGCACATCTCAGAATCCTAACCGAGAAGTTTATCGAGTATGCTGCTCTCTCAGAGAGACTTAACGAGGAAGCAATCGATAAAGTGCTTTCAGAAACAAACCCATCAGCACTTGTTGATAATATAGCTAATGAGCTAGTTCTGCCTATTGCGAAGAAGCAGCGTATACTTGAGGCTACACCTTTTGTATACCGCCTTGAGGTTTTACTTGCTATCGTAAGTGAGGAAATCGAGATCGCTGCTGTTGAGAAGGAGCTTGCTCGTAAAGTCAAGGAAAACGTTGACAAGAATCAGAAAGACTACTTCCTTAAGGAAAGAATGAAGGTCATTCAGGAAGAACTTGGCGAAGAAGAAAACGCAATAGAAGAGGCTGATGAATGGCTAAAGAAACTAGATGAGCTCAAGCTAGATGAGAAGATAGATGCTAAGGTTCGCAAGGAAATCAAACGATTTACAAAGATGGCACCATCATCTGCTGAGAGTGCAGTTATCAGAAACTATGTTGAGACAATTATCGAGCTTCCTTGGGATAAGGCATCCAAGGTTAACATTAACATAGCAAAGGCCGAAAAGACACTTGAGCAGGATCACTATGGACTAAAGTCTGTTAAGGAAAGGGTGCTAGAGTATCTAGCAGTAATTCATTTATCAAAAGGAATCAAGGGCCCTATCCTCTGCCTAGTAGGTCCTCCAGGAACAGGAAAGACCTCAATTGCAAGATCGATTGCTAAGGCTACAGGAAGAGAGTTTATTCGTATGTCACTTGGCGGAGTTAGAGACGAAGCTGAGATTCGCGGGCATAGACGTACATATATTGGTGCAATTCCAGGAAGAATTATCACAAGTATTAAGGATAGTGGCGTAAACAATCCACTGTTCCTCTTTGATGAGATAGATAAGCTAGGTGCAGATTATAAGGGCGATCCATCGTCAGCACTTCTAGAGGTTCTTGATCCAGAGCAGAACAAGACATTTACAGACCACTTCCTAGACATACCTTTTGATTTATCAAAGGTGCTATTCGTAACTACAGCAAATTCGCTAGATACAATTCCAAGACCTCTACTAGACCGTATGGAGGTTATTCAGGTAAGCGGATATACTGAGGAAGAGAAGCTAAAAATCTCTGAGAAATACCTAATTCCTAAGCAAGAAAGGAACATGGACTACGTAGAAATAGCTTAAACATCTCAGAGAAGGCTATCAGAGATATAATAAACTACTATACAAGAGAGTCTGGTGTAAGAAACCTAGAGAGAAGAATTGCAGATGTTTGCCGTAAGGCAGCTATGCAGACAGTAACTCGCGGAAAGAAGACATACTCAGTAACTCCAAGAAACCTCGATAAGTATCTCGGACAGAGAAAGTTCAGATACGATATAATCGAAGGAGCTGGAGAAATTGGTGTAGTTAACGGTATGGCATGGACAGCTGTAGGTGGCGAGACGCTATCGATAGAGACACTGATTCTCGAGGGAACAGGTAAGATTTCTTTGACTGGCAAGCTTGGAGATGTAATGCAGGAATCTGCAAAGACAGGACTTAGCTATATCAGGTCAATTGCAAAGGAATTTAATATCGATGATGAGTTCTATAAGAACAAAGACATTCACATTCACGTTCCAGAGGGCGCTGTGCCAAAGGATGGACCATCAGCAGGTGTAACTATGTTTACATCAGTTGTGTCTGCTTTGACAAAAGTGCCTGTACGCAAGGATGTTGCAATGACGGGTGAGATTACACTGACAGGAAAGGTTCTTCCTGTTGGCGGAATCAAAGAGAAGGTTCTAGCTGCTTATAGAGCGGGAATAAGAACTATTTTGCTTCCTAAGGACAATGTAAAGGATCTAGAGGAAATACCACAGTCAGTGAGAAAGAACCTCAAGGTTGTAGGACTAGAATATGCTAAGGAAGCCTTACCGGAGGCGTTAGAAAAGTAATGAGAATTATCAGGTCAGAATTGGAAGCGGTCGCAGTAAGACCAAATCAGTATCCAGATGCAAGTCTTGATGAAATAGCCTTTGTAGGGCGCTCAAATGTAGGAAAATCCTCGCTGCTCAACCTGTTAACAAACAGGAAGAGTTTGGCGAGGGTCAGCGGAAACCCAGGAAAAACAAGAACGATTAACTTCTATTTGATAAACGATGCATTTCGCTTTGTCGACCTACCTGGATATGGCTATGCTAAGGTATCAAAGAGTATTACAGCTGACTGGGATAGAATGATGGATGATTTCTTTAAACAGAGAAAAAAATCTTAAGAGGGTAGTTCAGCTTGTCGATATTAGACACGAGCCATCAAAACTAGATGTTCAGATGTATGAATACCTAAGAAGCTACGGACTTGATGGACTTGTTTGCGCAACAAAGGCAGACAAAATATCCGGAAATCAGAAGCAGAAAAATCTATCTGTAATCAGAAAGAGTCTAAGCCTTGGGAAGGAAGATAAGATTGTTCCAGTTTCCGCACTCAAGAAGACTGGACATGATGTGTTACTTGACTATATTGCTGAGGAACTTGGCATAGAATAGTTAGTGACATATTGAGTCATTTAGTATAAAATTATATGTAGACGTAGATGTTATTTAAATATATATAATGAGGAAGCTATGAAAGCAAAACAGGATGCAATTGGAACAGTTCTCTTTACACAGAAAGAGATAATAAAGAGAGCCAAGGAAATAGGCGAACAGATAAACAAAGATTATAAGGGTGAGGAGGTTGTCCTAATAGGTACGCTTAAGGGCGCTATCATGTGGATGGCTGATATAATGAAGGAAATCAAGCTAGACACTAAGATCGATTTTGTTGCAGCAAGTAGCTATGGTTCAGCTACAACAAGTAGCGGTGTCGTTAAGATTACTAAGGATATCGGAATGAACCTCTTTGATAAAAACATCATCATAATCGAGGACATTGTAGATACTGGAACAACACTCAAGTATCTCAAGGAGTACATATCCGCAAGAAATCCAAAGACAATTAAGATTTGCACATTGCTAGATAACCAGCAAGAAGAAAAGCTGATGTAGAGGCTGACTATGTTGGTTTTGAGGTCGAGGATTTGTTTGTGGTTGGTTATGGGCTCGACTATGACCAAAAGTATAGAAATCTTCCATATATTAGTTACTTAGAAGGTTAGGGAATGGAGGTCAGGGTAATTCCTGTCCTCTGTTTTTTAGTTTACGAATGGAGAACATATTGAAACGACTTAATTATATTTTATATGTTGTTCTTGCCGTGAGTATTTCGTTTTTTATCGTGATCTTTAGCTATAATGCTATTCTTAGAGTGCCTGAAACCTATACCTACCATTTCAATGATTCTCAGGTGACATATAACCTAAATACAAAGACATCGGGTACAGAGTTTTCTAGTGAGATTTGTTCATATCTTAACTCACCGTTAAAAAGCGAATTCCAAGTATACGAAAAGAACGGCAAGTTTAATGATCCACTCTTTGAGAAAAAAGAAGTGGAGGTAATGAGAAAAGCAAAGAAAATACTGACTGTAAGCGCGATTGCAGGCTTGTTCTTTGGAGTTTCATCTATCTTTAGCTATGCTTATTTGCTAAAAAACGGTAGCAGAAGCAAGCTGAAAAGATCAAACAATTTTGCTATTGCACTAGCGGTGCTTATGCAGATTGTGATTGCAATTAGTCTAAATGTAGATGCGATAAGAAAAGTTATATATAAGATATTCATCGAAGTGAACCCTGGTAAAGAGTCACTTTTGATTGAGCTTATAGGAACGCCTTTTGAGGCGGTCGTATCGGTCTTTGCAACGATAATAATGGCAATTTTGATAGGTATATTTGTTTATATAAACAAGAAGCTAATCAAGGATGAGCGTATTTTTTATTAAGGAGAAATCATGACGTATATTTTTTTGGCGAATGGATTTGAGGAGATAGAGGCTCTAACAACTGTCGATATGTTAAGGCGCGCCGGAATACAGATAAAGATGGTATCGATAATGAGAGAAAAGATGGTATACGGCTCCCATGGGATTGGAGTTGAGGCCGACATCATCTTCGAGGAATGTAACTTCGAAAACTGTCAGATGCTTATAGTTCCAGGAGGCTATGAGGGTGTGGAAAATATCTGTAATCACTTTGATTGTAAAGCGGCACTAAGAAAGTTTGCTGAAAGTGGAAGATATGTAGCTGCAATATGTGCAGGGCCTATGGCTCTTGCTAAGGCAAGGGTTCTAGGCGGTCACGAAGCTACAATCTACGATGGCATGGAGAGTGAACTTATAGATGCAGAGTATGTAAAGAAGAATGTAGTTGTATCCGGCAATATCATTACAGGTCGCGGACCAGCCTATGTTAGTGATTTTGCAAGCGAGCTAATCAAAATTTTAAAGAATGATGATGTAGCAAGTGAGGTAAGGGAAGCTATGCTTTTCGAAGCTTAGAGCTTTGATTAAAAGCAATAGAAAATAAATTCAGTGCCTAGGAGTTTCTAGGAGAAAGGAGCAAATCCAAGCTTTATATTTCTTGGATTGCGAGAGATTTTATGAATAGAATCAGGTATTTTGTTGCACTTTGCGTAGCAAAGCTCGCTATAATTGCCCTAAAGGTATTTGGATATAAGGGAACTGACTTTCCAGGTATAGTTGCATTTAGAATATGCCCTGGTTTCTTGAGATATGCAAAAAAGCCGAAGACTATTATAGGAGTTACGGGTACTAACGGTAAGACAACTGCAACAAACCTTATTTCAGACATGTTAGCTACTCTAGGCACAGAAGTTATAACAAATAGAGATGGATCAAATACACATACAGGTATAGCGACTTCTTTGATAAAGTCTACCGGCATATTTGGAAAGTGCAAATATGAGCTTGCTGTATTTGAGATGGATGAGCGTTCAATGAGGTTTATTGGTTCACAGATGGATATTGACAAGCTTGTAGTTTGCAACTTGTCTAGGGATTCAATAATGAGAACTGGTCATCCTGAATTTGTAAGAAATGTTCTAACCACATTCATACCAGAAACCACAGAACTGATTTGCAATGCAGATGATTACAATGCTTATTCTGTATCACCTAAGAACAAGAGAATATATTTCGGTATCAAAAAGATGGAAGGTGACAGGCAAGATAGCAATAACATCATAAATGATGTGCAAATTTGCCCTGTATGTGGAGAGAAAATTAAGTTTGAGTATTATCGTTATAGTAACATAGGAAAAATCTATTGCGATGCCTGTGGATATAAATCGCCTGAATATGATTATTATCTAGATGAGGTTGATTTTGATAATAATGAAATGTTATTTGTGGCAAAAGGAGAAAGTCAGAGAGTAGTAATTTTAAATGATAGTGTATTCAATATCTACAATCAGTTATCTGCTATGACACTACTTCATGAGATGGGATATTCGCTGGAAGAGATTGCAGAATGTCTAAAGACTATGGGGCTTGCGAAGACTAGGTATAACTCGCAGGATGCTGGAGACATGAAGGTTATCACGATGCTATCAAAGTGTCTGAACGGATATGCCACATCAAGAGTAATGGAGTATATTGCAAAGCAAAAGAAGCAGAAGCAGATTCTATTTATGGTTAACTCAATAGATGCTGAAATCCACTGGTCAGAAGATATTTGTTGGATTTACGACACTGATTTTGAGTTTATAGCAGATGATTATTTACATAGCATTATTGTTTACGGGACAAGGGCTTTGGACTATAAGGTGAGACTACTTCTTGCTGGAGTTCCAGAGGAAAAAATCAAAGTTGTTGAAAAGGCAGAAGATGCAATTGAGCTATTTGAGTATATTGATGACAGCCTGATTTATGTTTTGTATGACCTTGATATAATAGATAAGGGTCTAAAGATAGCAGATTCCATTAGGGACAGATTTGCAGCTGGCAAAGTACAGTAGTAGGGAGATAAGATTTATGAAGATAGAATATTTATTTCCAGAGATCACAGGTATTTTTGGAGACCATGCAAATATAGATATTTTAAAAAGATCGGTTCCAAATGCTGCAGTTATCAGTACCTCTCTTAATAGTGAACCACGCTTTATAAGCGAGGAGATAGACCTTGTTTACATGGGCTCTATGACTGAGTTAAGCCAGAAAATTGTAATCGAAAGACTAAAAAAATATAAAATTAAAATAATCGAAAAGATAGAAGACGGTCAGAACTTCCTTATTACCGGAAATGCTCTAGAGATTTTCGGTAATGGAATAAAGGATGTTGGTAAATTTGTATTTGAGGAAAATGGTGGACCTTTTCTAGAGGGACTTGGAATATTTAACTTTGATACAGAAAGAGACATGATTAACAAGTACAATTCTCTTTGGCTAGGAGAGTACGAGGGCGAAAAGCTTACGGGGCTTAGAAGCCAGTTCACACGTAGCTTTTATAGAGAGGATATAGCGCCTTTATTCAAGGTTTTAAGAGGGCCGGGATTAAATGAGGACATTTCTATAGAAGGTATCAAATACAAGGGTTTTAGGGGCACATATACGCTAGGACCACTATTTATAATGAATCCTAATTACCTAGAAAAGGTTCTAGGAGAACTAGGTGTAGAAGAATACAGCATTCCGTTTAGAGATTCAATATTCCTAGCGCATGATGAACGTGTCAAGGAATATAGCAATCCAGATACAGGATATTTATATTAGCAAGGTGAAATAATGGAATTTAAACTGATTACCATATACATTCGTTTTACTCAGATGGAGTTCTTTCTCCGACAGAAATAGTAAAGAGGTTTAGAGCGCTAGATTACGATATAATTTCCATAACCGATCACGATGGCTTTGAGGGTCTCAGAGAGGCAAGAGATGCAGTAAAAGACCTTGAGATGGAGGTCGTTCCAGGCATCGAGTTTTCAACAATTTATGATTTTGATGGAAAATCTATAGAACTTCATATACTAGGATATAACTTTGATACCGAAGATCCTAAGATGATAGCTACATGTGAGGAACTTAAGGAAAATCGCAAACAAAGAAATACAAAGCTTATAGAGAAGTTGATAGCAGATGGCATTGATATATCTGAATCTGATTTACCAAAGAAGCCAGGGGGATATATTGGAAAGCCTGATATAGCCAGAGTTCTGATAAATAAAGGATATGGAGACTTAGACCTTTATAAACTTCTTTCAGGAATACCAAAGAAAATGCTAAGCACGCAAGAGGCAATAGAGCTTTTAAGGGGAGCAAAGGGAACTGTAGTTCTTGCACATCCATTAGAAATTGAAGAATTTACCTCAGATAATAAGTACGATTTTGATAAGCTAGTTGAACTGCTCAAGGAGCTTAAGAAGATTGGACTAAGGGGACTAGAGTGTTTCCATCCGTCTGCAAGCGAGGATGATTCAGCAAAGCTTATAGAGATAACAGCAAAGTACCATTTTCATATAACAAGTGGGTCTGATTTTCATCACGAATAAACTGTGATTTGTTTTGATTGTAATCTAAAAGGAGATAGTTCGTATGGTAGAAGATATTTTAAACAAGAAGATAGCCGCTGCGATAAGGACAGAAAAGGATTTTAGCAAGGCGCTAAAATCACGCGTTGATGTAGTATTTTTGCTTCACTCAAATATAATCACAGTAAATCAAAGCGTAAAGGAAATTCATGGAGCCGGAAAGAAGGCTTTTGTTCACCTAGATTTCGCTGAGGGAATAGGTAAGGATAGAGCAGGGATTGAGTTTCTGGCAAAGAATGGAGTCGATGGTATTTTGACTACGAGAACAAATATTGTAAGGATTGCCAAGGAGTACAATTTGACGACTGTACAGAGATTTTTCATTGTCGATTCACACTCGCTAAACACATCAATGGAGTCTATCAAAATTTCAAAGCCCGACATAATAGAGATAATGCCAGGGATTGTCACAAAGAAGATCAAAGAATTCAGAGAGGAAATCACAACACCGATAATTGCAGGAGGAATAATCGAAACGGAGCAGGAGGTTATTGCTGCACTAGAAGCTGGAGCTGATATAGTTTCAACTGGTGAAGTGGAACTTTGGAATTTGAACATATAGTCTAGTTTTTTAAGGAGATGAATATGAAGATTAAGTTTTGTGGAGCATCAACAGGTGTAACAGGATCTTGTCATCTGCTGACCAGTGGAGAACATAAGATTCTGCTTGATTGCGGTCAATTTCAAGGAGGAAAAGCTCAGGACGCACTCAATTATGAGAAGTTTCCGTTTGAGCCATCAGAGATAGAATGTGTAGTTTTATCTCACGCTCATATAGACCACTGCGGAAGATTACCGCTTTTGACAAAGAGGGGATTCGAGGGAAAAATCTACTGTACAGATGCTACAGCAGATTTGCTTTCTGTAATGTTAAAGGACAGTGCCTACATTCACGAAAAAGAGACTGAGTGGAAGAATCGCAAGGCTGAGAGGGCAGGAAGAGAACAAGTCGAACCTCTTTACACTATCGAAGATGCAGAGAAAACTTTATCTTTGGTAAGTCCAATTCTTTATGATCAGCAGATAGAGATAAATCCTGACATGAAGATTGTATTCAATGACGCCGGACACATACTAGGATCTGCAATCACAGAGCTATGGGTAACTGAGGACGATAAGGAATCCAAAATCGTATTCTCAGGAGACCTTGGCATGGAGGGAAGACCCATTTTACGTGATCCAACCTATATCAAAAAAGCTGACTATGTAATTATGGAGACTACATATGGAAATAGAATCCATAAGGAGTTAGGATCTGGTGTCAAAAAACTTATAGAGATAATTTTAAATACGACTAGACGCGGAGGAAACGTTGTTATTCCATCATTTGCTGTCGGTAGAACTCAAGAGTTAATCTACGAGTTAAATCGTTTCTATGACTCAAATAACGAGTATAGAAAAGAGCTAGATAAGATATTTGTCTATGTAGACAGTCCAATGGCAACAACTGCAACTGAAATATTCAGGAGAAATGCTCAGGTATTTGACGAAGAAACCAGAGAATACATACTCAAGGGTGATAATCCGCTTGAGTTTAAGAACCTTAAGTTTACACGAAGCAGCAAGGAGTCTCAGGACCTAAATTTCAACAAGGAGCCTAAGATAATTATATCTGCTAGCGGTATGTGCGAGGCTGGAAGAATTAGGCATCATCTAAAGCATAATCTTTGGAATCCAAAGAATAGTATAGTCTTCGTAGGATATCAGGGTCAAGGTACGCTCGGAAGAAGTCTAGTTGAGGGCATAAAGATGGTAACTCTCTTTGGTGAGGAAATCCAGGTCAATGCAGAGATACACAATCTTGAAGGCTTTTCTGGACATGCGGACCAAAACGGCCTATTTGCATGGCTTGCGCATTTTGAGCAGAAACCTAAGCAGATTTTCCTCGTGCATGGTGAAGAGGAATCAAAGAAGGACTTTGCAAAACTTGTAAACGAAAAACTTTCATATGAGCCTATCGTAGTAATGGGTAACTCAGAATTTGAGCTTGATATGAACAAGTCTGAGATTGTAAATATGGATAGTGCAAGAGAGCAGGCAGCAGAAGCTGATAAAATTCAAAAGGTTAGAGATAAACTTTCAAGTATACATCTTGATTTGGAGCAAATTCTCTATAGTGCTAACCTTGCTGTAGAAGAAAACATATCTGACAAGAAGATTACCCTGATAAATAGTATTATACAGGAGCTCGAAAAAAATCGACTATAAATCTTGCGACAGCTGTCAATGAAGACGATGGACTTCATGAAGAAAAAAATAATCAAAATTAGATAAAATCTCTAGGCGATAATTTAGTTTATTGCCCTAGAGATTTTTTTGTTTTTTTGATGTAAATAGGAAATTAAAAAGAAAGCTTAAAACATAAAAAAATACGGTTTTATGACATAAAAAGTCGAATTTATGACATAAATATGGGAAATTTTGTAAATGCCTTGACAGTAATTTGGGGAATTGATTAAAATCTGTTCAAACAAATAAAAAGGGGAATTATGAGATGGCAAGAGAGTGGCAACAGACAAAATTAAGAGAGTATTTGATGCCTAACGCGGTATATTATCAGAGCCTGTGGGCAGTTAGAGACATCCAGAGGATGGAGATGCGCATCAACGAACTCTCAGCGGAAAAAAAGATGCTGTTGGAGATGGACGTAAAATGTGTGAGACTAGTAAATCATACAGTGTAAGCAAGCCGGTTGAGGCAAAGGCGATGGAGATCTTACTTCTTCAAGAGAGGGTAAATGCGATTAAAAGAGCACTAGCTACAGTACCTAAGGAATATAGAAGGTATATTCTTAGCAATATAATAATGCAGAATCCTGGTACGACATTTCCTAACAATACGTGGAGGCAGTGGAAACAGAGGTTTCTCTTTGATGTAGCAAAGAACCTTTCCCTGATGTAGATGAGCAGGGGTAGGAGGATAACAGGCCTTGTTATAATAATCTGCGCTTTAACTATGCTAGTAATATGGGAGAAATGGGCTAAGCCAGCACTTGTGTATGATAAATCCCAGTCCTTAAGATTGACCTTCAAAAGGGGGATGAGCTAAAGGATGGCATGATAGCCTATGTAGAGTCAAGCTGCGGAGAGAAATATATTAGCAAGGCGGAAATCAATAAGTATATAGGGACTAGAGCGAAGCAGTTCATACATAAGGGAGTGCCACTATTCAGCGAGTATCTTGGAAAGCCAGAAAGTTTAGTTGATATATCTAGGGATAGACTTGCTGTGGTCTTACCAAAGTCTGCAATACATAATTATTCTAGTCAGATTAAGAGGGAGGATATAGTTTTGATTTATGATGAGGCTGATTTGATTCTTAGAGCAAAGGTGTCTAGCGTAATGGATGACACACATGGATTTGAAGTGATAACAGGCCAAAGCGAAGCAGCAAAGCTTAGCGAAGCGATATCAAAGGGCAGAAAATTACTGATTGTGAGGGGAAGCTAGATGACTAGCATAGGATTTTTTGCTGGATCTGCTTCATCTGGTTCTACTATGCTAGCTGTATCTACATCCAAGCTTCTTGCAGATATGGGAAAGAGAGTGCTTCATATTTTTACAGGAATAAGCAGTTTATATTCATATGTTGAAAAAAATAATGCGGGAAGCCTAGATGATATCAAGTCAGCTCTTGTTGGTAGGAGCCTAACGGAAGAGGAAATAAAAGCTACAGCAAAGAACGTAGGAGGAATAGAACTAATATCATCAAATAAAAGTTTTCTTATGGCAAATACATTTCCTGTGGACAGTTTTGAGCAGATATTAAATTCATCTAGATGCTTTGATTACGTTATCGTAGATGCAGGATCTGACTTTAGGACGGCTCTGACTATTTCTGCACTATGTTATTGCAATAAGAGAATAGTGTCAATTACTCAAGAACCAAATTCAATATCAAATTTCAAAGAATTAGATAATGACATATTAAGCAGTTTTGGAGATTTTGAGCTTGTTATAAATAAATATTTAAGGGATAAATCTTTATACAGCAAGGATGATATTGCTTATCTTCTGAAGAAGGATATTTCATGTGTAATTCCGTACTCTCAGTTTGGAAGCTATGCGCAGATAGAGAGAAAAACTCTTATAGGCGAAAAACGATATAGACGAGCGGTAGAATGCTTAATCAAAGAATGCTTGGGGAAAGACAATGGCAGTTAGAAATTTATTTTCGCTCGAGAACTTCTTGGATGAGTATTCCAATGAACCTATAAAAACGAGACAGGAGACAGATGCACATTTCGATTTTGAAGCCATCTGCAGTCTAGTCGAGAAGAAACTAGATATAGACTGGAACGATGCAGATGATGCTAGTAAACAGCTCAAGCTTGAGAGGGAAAAGAGTGCAATCATAGGATATGAGAAGGATGTTCTATTCTACAAAGATAAAATAAGGGAAATTCTAAGACAGAATAAACTAGAAGAAGCTAGCTTTCCTAGCTATTATCAGGATATCATAGAAGCCATATTCGCTGAGCTATATGGGCTTGCAGGAATTTCACCTTGGGCATATGACACAGATGATAAATACAAAAACTTCATCGTCAGCAAAAATCATAGGCGAGAGGATATATTTTCTTATAGATGGTAAATCAAAGCTAATGCCACAGAGAATAAGCAAGGATCGTTTACTTAAGCTAAAGAGAGCACTTCTGCTTGCAACGCCAAGTGAACGTCTAAGTGATGCATACCATGAGGTATATCTCAGAAATGGAATAAGAATAAGCATATATTCTGGTGATGTTGTAAAGCCAAATCAAGATGTAATAGTCTTTCGTAAATATGTTATGCAGAAGCTGTGATTTTAATGCACTGAGCGAGCGCAAGACATTTCCTAAGGAAGCAATAAGGATATTTGAACTTATGCGTAAGGTTGGTTTTAATGTGATATTCACAGGACAGGTGAGATCTGGCAAGACGACATTTCTACAGACGTGGCAGAGCGGAGAAAATCCAAAACTTGAGGGACTAGCTATTTCAACTGACCCTGAGACGCCTTGGCAAGATATTATGCCTGATACAGCTTTGATGCAGATAGTGACTGATGGTTTGGGGTTAGAAACCCTAAGTAAGTCACTTCTTAGGGCAGATAATGACTATGTTTTGATGGAGGAAATGAGGGATGCATCTGCATATAAACTCATTTTAGATATAATTACATCTGGAACAAGTAGGTGTAAGGCTACTGTACACGATGGAAGTGCGCTTGATCTACCGTATAGGATGGCAAGTGAGGTGGTTAATAAGTATGGCGGAAGCCTGATATACACAATAAAGAGAATATATACAGGTTTTGATTATGTATTTGAGATGACACAGGATAGTAATGACCATGACCATAAGATACTTAAGGCGATTGTAGAATACAATTTTGATAGCGAAAGAGAATGTTGCATAGCAACATATCTATGTAAGTATGATTTTAGTAGAAAAGAATGGATATGGAATTCTGACTGCATAATGAGTAAGTTAGAAAAATATCCCCAAGGGTCTAAGGAAATCATAGAAATAAAAAGGGCTTGTTGATAAACTATCATGCAAAGATGTATTTGATGATTGGAGGTTTGAACCTAACTATAGGGATTAGAGACAAATGCTAGAAAGAATAATATATTTGATAATTGTAATTGGCATACTAGTAATGGAATCAGATGTTGTAGTTCAAATATACAAAAGGCATGAAAAAAATAGTTTCTCCATAAAGAGAGACTTAAGACTAGTATCAAAACAAATCAATAATAGAGAAGGTGGCAAGGTATATAAACATCTTATGCGTCTTATTTCTGCATCTGATATGGAGCATATATTTGTTTCACCAGAACACTTTATATATCTATGTGTATTCATATTTAGCTTTATGTTTATTGGGCTTATGATCTTTCTTGATTTTCGCGATGCTTTGATACTGGCTACTGGTTTTGCAGCTATTCCTTATGCAGTTTTAACTTTCAAGCTTAGTGGAAAAAGAGCTAAAGGAAGTCGTGAAGCTGTGGTTCTAGTACAGGAACTAACTAATAACTATAAGATCAATTCATGCAATATGAGGGAAGCGATTGAGGCTACAGCTATTTCAATTGAGGCTTCTGCAACAGTTAAGAGGGTAATGATAAATCTAGCAAAGAACTTGAATAATGCATCCTCGTCAAATGAAATAGGGGAAGCGGTAGAAAACTTTAGATATGCATTTGGAACCGCATGGGCAGACATTCTATCCGCAAATATTTTTATAGCAGTGTACAGAGGGGTAAGGGTAGAAAACAGTCTTAGGGATTTAGGGAAAAGCATTGCAAATAGCAAGAAAATCGTTGAGCACTCAAGACGTCAGGGATATGAAGCGAGAATTATGATTAGATATATGATGCCAATATGTATGCTGATGACAATTATAAGTGCAAGAATGTTCTTTGACATGAGTATAGGTGAATATATGTTAAATCAGTTTTTCCAATAAGAGTAGTATGTACTGGCTACTTACTTCAATATTTCTATACTTAGGAGCTTGTTTTTACAGACATGTTTTTTGCAAGCAGAAAGATGGACTTATAGATTTGAGGATAAGTAGATTTTGGCGCAGGAAGTTAAGCGTAATTAGTATTAAGAAAAATCCGCTAGATAATACTAAAAATGTATTGAAATCGATTAAGGCTAAAATTATATCTATATTGAATTCAGATAGGATTGAACAGGAGTTACTAAATAGCTGTTTAATGGGGAAAAACCTTGCAATAATATATGCCGGAAAACCGATGTCTGCGGATTACATAATAGAGGAACTCATGAGAAGCAGCAAGCTACTTAAACCAGTTTATGCAGAAATACTCTCAGAGTATAGGAAGGGTAGAGATAAGGAGGCTTTTGACATATTGTACAAAAGAGTGCCTGTAAAAGCTGCAAAGAGTTTTTCAATGATTTTATCCAAGATAGATATGATAAATCCAGTGGAGCTTAGTGAATATATGGATTCATTTGAGGAAACGCTTGCAGATCAAAAGGCTGACAAAAGGAATTCAAAGTGCAGAAAAACAAAGTCTCATAGTAAATATAACAGTGACTCTATCTATATTTGCTCTCTTAATGAATTTTACTGTAACTGTTATATTCTCAAAGGCACAGGTATTGCTTTCAGATATATTTTAGGAGGGTAATGAAGAATTTAATTATAATAATTGGAACTATGATACTAGGGGTTATAATAGTAAACACACTAGTTCTTGGAGACGGTAACTCTATGAAGGGTGCAGCTCAAAACATACTTGATAGAGGTATCCATACAATAGATAATATGAAGATTGGTGATCCGAATTGAAGGAGATTATCGTAATAGTAGGGACTATAATACTAGGATGCATTATATTTGATATGATGGTTGGTGGGGGAAATAGCCTAAAAACTAGTAGTGATAGCTATTTCTCAAATCTGCTTAGACAGTTATAATCATGAAGCAGATAATCACAGCGACAGCATCATTAATTCTTATTTTAAGCGTCTTTAGCAATATACTTTGCATCCAGGAAATAAAGATGAAGCAGACTGAACTTAAAGTAAGCTCAATAAGATATATTGAGCGAGTTAAGAGGGCTTCAGAACTAGACGATATAGTTAAAGATGCATGGAAAGAAAAGGCCGCAAAGATATTTAAATGCGATAAGTCAGACATAGAAATTATCTCTACAGACTATAAAAATAATGGTAGAAAATACATAGAAGTAGAGTTACATTTAAATATAGAAGAATTAAAAGATAGATTTGGAATAGTAAAAGGGCAGAAAGAGATGAAAGTGCATTTTGATATAAGGTGTGATGGATAGGCATGAAAAAAATTTGATAATAACGCTCGGAATAATTATATTTATCAGTTCATTGGCGCTTAACTTACTTGACCTTGAGAATGCATATTTGAATACGATTTCATCAATGTTTAAATAAGTTCTTATAAAATAGTTTTAACAAATAATAAAAGCCCCTTGATATAGACTTGTAACTAATGAAGTCTATGCAAGGGGCGTTTTCAATTACTTAAATGTTTCTATACATTGAAGAGGAAGTTCATTACATCTCCGTCCTTAACAATATATTCCTTACCCTCAGCGCGTATAAAGCCCTTCTCGCGAGCTGCGGCTAGGCTACCATTACATTCCATAAGTTTGTCATAAGAAATAGTTTCAGCTCTGATAAAGCCTCTTTCAAAGTCTGTGTGAATCTTTCCTGCAGCCTGAGGTGCCTTTGTTCCTCTCTTGATAGTCCAAGCTCTAACTTCATCTTCACCGGCTGTTAGGAATGAAATAAGGTTGAGGAGTTTATATGATGCTTTGATAAGTTTATCAAGACCTGACTCATCAATACCTAGCTCTGTAAGGAACATTTCTTTTTCTTCCTTATCTAGCTCGGAGATTTCTTCTTCTATACGGGCACAGATGCAGACAACTTCAGCATCTTCAGTATTTGCAAATTCCTTAATCTGCTTAACACGCTCGTTATCATCTGTATCATTTATTTCGTCTTCTGAAAGATTTACCACGTAGATGATAGGTTTGTAAGAAAGAAGATCAAGTGACTTGACATATTCTGCATCATCATCTGATAGCTCCATGGCACGTGCAGACTTACCTTCTTCTAAAAATGCAATAACTTTGTTTAGGAGTTCTAGTTCCTTAGCAAGACTCTTATCTCCCTTTAGGTTCTTCTGAGTCTTAGCTGCTCTCTTTTTCTAGGACTTCAAGATCTGAGAGGATGAGCTCCATGTTGATTGTTTCAATATCGGAGAGGGGGATCAATCTGTCCTGATACATGGACGATATTATCGTCATCAAAGCCACGAACAACGTGGATAATAGCAGCAACTTCTCTGATGTGACCAAGGAACTTGTTTCCGAGACCTTCACCCTTTGATGCACCTTTAACGAGACCTGCGATATCACAGAATTCAATTGAAGTATAAATTGTCTTCTTAGAGTTATATACTTCATGAAGTGTATCTATTCTGCTGTCTGGAACTGTAACTACACCAACGTTTGGCTCTATCGTGCAGAAAGGGTAGTTTGCTGCTTCTGCTCCAGCTTTCGTAATTGCATTAAAAAGTGTACTTTTGCCTACGTTTGGAAGGCCAACTATACCTAGTTTCATTGTATTCTCCTCATAAAGTAATTATTGTTTTTTATATTTTCTCGTTTGATAGATGTAAGTGGCAAGTGCTATAACAAAGACAACAAGGCTCAAAACCTGCGCCTGTCTAAACTGACCAATCATAAGGCTATCAGTTCTCAATCCCTCAACCCAGAATCTTTCAAATGAATAAAGCATAGCGTAGAGCAGAGCAATCTGTCCATCAAACTTTCTCTTCTTTGATATCTTAACTAAGAAGATGAATATCAAAAGGCACCATATAGATTCGTAAAGGAAGGTCGGATGTACCTTTTCTCCATAAACTGTAATTGCCCAAGGAAGGTCGGTAGGACCGCCATGCGCCTCTGAGTTAAAAAAATTACCCCATCTGCCTATTGCCTGAGCTAGTGCAACCTGTGGCATAATTAAATCGGCTAATTTAGGAAACTTAATTTTCTTGTGCCTTGCGACTATGTAAGAAACGATTACTCCTGCAATTATTCCACCGTGAATTGCAAGTCCACCAGCTCGAAGGTTAAGCATCTGTATAAAGTCGCCACGATAGTTATCATAGCTAAATATGACATAATATGCTCTTGCGCCTATGATGGATGAAGGGGATTAGAAATATAGTTAGATCCAAGATGTCGTCTTGTATAATATCAAATCGAGGTGCTCTGCGATAGCTTATATATATCGCTAGCAGAAAGGCGATGCCGATTAAAATACCGTACCATCTTACATCAATACCTGCGATTGTAAATGCAATCGGATTTGGTGCTTGCATAAAAAACTCCTTTCATATATCTTTACTATTATATTAGAAATGTGCATCTAATTCAATTCATAGCTTGTTTTTTTATTTGATGGAATTATATCAAAGTAGAAAAGTTTTGATTTAACATTAAGCATCGCAAGATGAGTAGATTTAATCATAAAATATAATAAAAAAAGATATTGACATTTATGATGGTGTTTGATAATATATTCCTTGCAGTGATTTTGCACAATATGGCGGTGTAGCTTAGTTGGCTAGAGCGTCCGGTTCATACCCGGAAGGTCGGTGGTTCGACTCCACTCGCCGCTACCATTGTGGGCGTTTAGCTCAGCTGGGAGAGCACCTGCCTTACAAGCAGGGGGTCATAGGTTCGAGCCCTATAACGCCCACCATCATTGCGGCCTGGTAGTTCAGTTGGTTAGAATGCCAGCCTGTCACGCTGGAGGTCGACGGTTCGAGCCCGTTCCAGGTCGCCAATTTTTATATTTATAAGCTAATATGGTGGGTATCGTCAAGTGGTTAAGACCCAGGGTTGTGGCTCCTGTATGCGTGGGTTCGAATCCCACTATCCACCCCATATAATTCGGCGACATAGCCAAGTGGTAAGGCAGAGGTCTGCAAAACCTTTATTCCCCAGTTCAAATCTGGGTGTCGCCTCCAATCGTTGGGGTATCGCCAAGCGGTAAGGCAACGGATTCTGATTCCGTCATGCGCAGGTTCGAATCCTGCTACCCTAGCCAAATGAAAAACCGTTGAAATCAACGGTTTTTTTATATGCAAAAAACTCCCCATGCTTTGCATCGGGGAGCTTGTCTTGTTTTAATATAAGAACCTTTCTTAAACGTCGCCGTTCAAAACTTCTTCGAGGACCATTTCAAGGTCTTCGCGGCAGCCACCGCATACATTACCTATGTCACCGACCTCACAGAGTTCTTTAAGAGTCTTGATGTTCTTTTCTTTAATTAGATCTTCTACGTAGCCTCTGTTACGCTTTTTGCAAAGGCAAATTTCGTATTCGCGACTTGATTTATCTAGTGTGTCCATAATTTCCCTCATTTCATTTACTATATTATATATCTACCCATAAAATACAAATAGTAGCACATATTATAGCATAAAAGCAGATTATCTATGTGAGAAAAATTAATCAAGATATAATAAAACTGCTATGGGATAGAGTTTGAAAAAGATGCACATAGGTCATATAATAGATATATAAAATGTGATTAAGTGAAAGGTGTGTAAAATGAGAAAAACAAAGATTGTATGTACACTCGGACCTTCTTCGAGCAATGAAGAAACCATAAGGAAAATGTTACTTTCGGGCATGAATGTCGCAAGGGTGAATTTTTCACATGGCACGCACGAGCAGCACCACAAGACGATAGAAACTTTCAGGAAGGTTAGAGATGAGCTAGATATGCCAGCAGCTGTTATGCTTGATACAAAGGGACCGGAAATTAGGCTCAAGGATTTCGCTAATGGAAAAGAGTTTTTAGAAGACGGTCAGGAGTTTACACTTACATCAAGAGAGGTTGAAGGCACAAGTTCAATAGTTGCAACAACATATGAAAGACTTCCTAACATGGTCAAAGAAGGCGATAAGATTTTGATAGATGATGGAATGATTGTGCTCTCTGTTATATCAAAGACGGAAACAGATATTTTAACTAAGGTAGTTCACGGTGGAAATGTAAGCAACCACAAGGGTGTAAACATTCCAGATGTTGATCTTGGAATGGAATATATAGGAGAGCAGGATAGAAGTGATATTCTTTTTGGAATCGAGGAGGATGTTGACTATATTGCGGCTTCATTTGTTAGAATGCAGGAGGATGTTGAGGAACTTAGAAAGCTTCTTAATGATAATGGCGGCAAGGATATCAAGATAATAGCAAAGATAGAGAGCACTCAGGGTGTTGATAACTTTGAGCACATTCTTCCTAAGGTAGATGGAATAATGATAGCAAGAGGTGATATGGGTGTAGAACTTGCTTTTGAGCGCCTTCCAGGAATCCAAAAGAGAATAATAAAGAGATGCCTAGAGAGTGGCAAAATAGCTATAACAGCTACACAGATGCTAGAGTCCATGGTAGAAAATCCAGTGCCAACGCGTGCAGAAATTACTGACGTTGCAAATGCAGTTTACGATGGAACTTCAGCTGTGATGCTTTCGGGAGAAACGGCAGCCGGTAAATATCCAGTTGAAGCTGTAGAGGTTATGGCAAAGGTTGCAGAACAGGCTGAGGCTGATAACGAAACAAACTATCACGAAGATAGAGTTTGGCACGAAATGAACAAAAGAGACGTAACAAATGCTGTAGCTCATGCTGCCTGCACTTTAGCTGAAGATATAAATGCAGCAGGAATAATGGCTGCAACAAACTCAGGATTTACAGCATCAAGAATGTCGAAGTTTAGACCAGCAAAGATGATAATAGGTGCAACGCCTTATACAAAGGCATACCATCAAATGGCGATGATGTGGGGAGTTGTTCCAATCAAAGCAAAGTATAATGCAGAAGTTGAGGAGCTGTTTGATTGGTTTGCGTCAGAAGCCGTAAGAAGTGGTCTTGTTGAAGAGGGCAGTAAGCTAGTTGTAACTGCTGGGCTTCCAGTAGAAAAGGGCAGTAAGTCTAATATGGTTAGAGTAATTGCTGCACATCAGGACTACAAATAAATGCAGGGCTATAGGACAAAAAGTGTTGATAAAAATCGCCATACACATTGATAATTCAATGTCTGTGGCGATTTAATCTTTTGAAAAGAAGATTAAGGGTGGACAAAAAGTGTTGATGAAAAGTTTCTAATCTATTCAAATTTCAACGTTAAAACGTGGTATATCTTCCTTAGAATTAATGTTCTTGGAGGAATATATTATGAAGCAGGTTAATTGTCCCATTTGTGGATCTAAATGTGTCAAAAATGGCAAACTAAAATCGGGAAACCAAAGATGGCTATGTAAGTCTTGTAAGTTGGTATTTACGCCAAAGATAGATAATGATACTAAACAGCTTCAGCAGTTCCTAGCTTGGCTATTCAGTAAAGAAGTACAAAGTAATATGTCAGGTGGTGGAAGAACTTTTAGAAGAAAGACCTCCAAGTTTTGGGATATATGGGTTATGTCACCAAAGATAGAAGAACCAAAGGATGTGCTGTATTTAGATGGCATATATCTATCACGTAAATCGTGTATTTTGATATGCTGTGACAAAGATAATGTATTAGGTTGGTATGTATGCAGGTATGAGCATTCAGGAGCTTGGGAGGCTCTAATGAGCCGTATAGCAGAACCTAAAGTAGTTGTATCAGATGGTGGAATGGGATTTAGAAAAGCACTTAAGAAAAAGTGGCCAAAGGCAAAGCACCAAAGATGTGTATTTCACGTATTTTTCACAGGTTAAAAAGATATACAACAAGTAGACCAAATACTTTAGCAGGTCTAGAACTTTATGCATTAGCTAGAGATCTGTTTGAGGTAAAAAGTATTGAAGATTCAAAGATATGGGTTAATCGTTTTACAGCTTGGATTGTGAAGCATAAGCGTTTTTTAAGCGAAGTAACATATGATGAAAATGGCAAATCAAGACCTAAGCATGAAAGGCTGATAAAGGCTGAAAAATCAATTCTAAGACTGCTTAATGACAATACTCTATTCACATATCTTGATAAAGAATTAAGAGCTGAGTTTAATATTCCATCTACAAACAATCGAATAGAAGGTGGTGTAAATGCTTGTCTTAGGGAGATGCTGCATAACCATAGAGGCTTATCTGTTGAGAGAAGAATTAAAGCGGTTTTTTGGTGGTGCTATATGCACTCACCAAAACCGCTTTCTGCTTCTGAGATATTAAAAACAATGCCTACAAACAAGAGCATAGATGATATTTACAAGAAGATGACTACCAAGAAACAACTAGAAGATACTATTCCTATGTGGGGAGATGCAGTTGTATGGAGCGAGCTACATAATTCAAGTAACTATCCGGTTTATTGGGATTAGTCATCAACACTTTTTGTCCTATAGCCTAAATGCATAAAGAAAACGACCATTTGAGAAAACTCATTTGGTCGTTTTTTTCATTACCCCTTTTAATGACACGTCTAAAATGAAGGATTTAAATGACGTGAAACACTCTTAAGAGGACCTTTTCCATTCGCTTAAGTAATGTGTTATGCTATGCCTAATACTCAGTTGTCATGCCTTCGCCTTCTGGTAATTTGTCATATGCCTCAAAGATTGCATCTTTAATTCTGTTACGAACGTCTGAAGCAAGAGGATGAGCTATGTCTCTGAAGTCTCCATCTCCCATCTTTCTACTTGGCATAGCAACGAATAACCCATTCTGTCCGTCAATGACCTTGATGTCGTGTACTACGAACTCATTGTCAAATGTTACGGATGCTACGGCTCTCATTTTGCCTTCTACATTGATCTTTCGAATGCGTACATCTGTAATTTGCATGTTACCACCTTCCTCAAATGACCCAAAAAGTATATATACTTATTATACTTCAAAGAATTCAGAAAGGCAATATCTTTTCTAAAACATCAGATAATTTGCTTCAACCCTTATAATTTGAGCATCTTGAGACACTTCACCTAGGTATACAATTGAGGAAAAATCTTCAATTCTCTTCTTTTTTGGTTCAAGTGAGGCAATTGCGATTCCGGTTCCGCATACACTCACATCAAATTCGGAAAGTATATCGCGAATACCCTGGCTGCTTCCACCACCACGCATGAAATCATCGATTACAAGAGCTTTTGAACCAGGGGGTAACAGCTCGCTTTGATAGAGACATCTTCTGGACTCTGTCATATGATCCCGAGAAATAGTTAATACTTACAGTTGATCCTTCTGAAACCTTTGCTTCGCGTCGAATTACAACAAGTGGTATATTTAGCTTTCTTGCTGTGCTTGCAGCTAGGGGAATACCCTTAGTTTCTACAGTTGCTACATAGTCGGCACCTGAGTCCTTAAACTTTCGAACAAAAATGGATGCAAGCCTGTCTGTGAATGCTGCATCAAAGAATATATCTGAGGTGTAAAGAAAATCACCTGCCAGAATTCTGCTATGGTCACGGAGTTTATCGCAAAGCTCGTTCTGAAGCTTAATTAATTCCTCGTCACTTATATCTGGAACAAAGCGAGCGCCACCTTTTGCCCCTGCTATAGTTTCTATATATCCTGTACCTGTACTCATTACTGATGAAGAGGCAATGGATATATCTTCGCTAACACTAGATTTTGCTGTATTAAACAAATCACAAAAGAATTGCAATGGGAAAACCTTACAAGGGGAATCGGTTAATATTTTAATGATTGCACCTGATACGTTCTGTTCTTTTTCATACGCACCTCCAAACTTTCTATATATAATATTTGTTTTTATATTTTTTGTCAATTAGAGCACATTTCAAACATAAATATGGTATAATACACTTACCTAAATAGGGAGGTCTTTTTGATGATCGATTTAAGCAAATATAGAAAAATCCATTGTATCGGAATCGGTGGAATAGGGCTTTCTGCTATAGCAGAGATTCTGCTGGCAAGAGGATACAGTGTATCGGGTTCAGACATGAAGGAATCCGACATTACAGATAGATTGAGACAAACTGGAGCGGTAATATATTTAGAGCACGTGGCAGAGAATGTTGAGGGTGCTGATTTAGTAGTTTATTCTGCAGCAATTGCAGAGGAAAACCCAGAGATGGTTAGAGCCAAGGAGTTAGGCATTCCAACGGCATCAAGAGCCGAAATTCTTGGACTGCTTATGGATGAATATCCAAACAGCATAGCAATAAGTGGAACTCATGGCAAGACTACTACAACCTCAATGGTTTCTGTTATATTAGAGAAGAATAAGCTGGAACCTACAATCCTTGTCGGAGGATACCTTAGTGAGATTGACGGAAACTATAAGGTAGGCGATGGCTCTTTTTTTGTGACGGAGGCTTGTGAGTATAGAGACAGCTTTTTGAGTCTGAGACCTTATATCGAGGTTATTCTAAATATAGATTCCGACCATCTAGATTACTTTAAGGATATTGAACATATCGTCAGATCATTTGATAGTTTTGCAAAGAATATTAAGCCAGGCGGAAACATCATAGCCTACGATGCAAATCCTTTTATAAACAGAATAATCAAGGATATAGAAGGGCTATAACATATGGATATAACCCAAGCTGTACATATGCTATTTCGGATGTTAAGTTTGACACAAACGGAATGCCATCTTTTAACATCAGCTATAGAGGCGAGCCGCAAGGGACTATGGAGCTTAGTGTTCCAGGAGAACATAATATCCTAAATGCTACAGCTGCATTTGCATGTTGTCATCAGCTAGGAGTTGCATCTGTAGATATTATCAGAGAGCTCAAGCTTTACACAGGAACTAAGAGACGCTTTGATATAATCGGAAAAGCCAAGGATGGTGTTACTGTAGTCGATGATTATGCACATCATCCAACTGAGATTAAGGCTACTTTATCGGCCGCTCAGAATTTGATGCACAATAGAATTTGGTGTCTATTCCAGCCACATACATATACGCGTACGCTGGCATTATTTGATGATTTTATTGATTCGTTCAAGGGTGCAGACATTCTCGTTTTGACGGACATATATGCTGCTAGAGAAAAAGATATATATAACATATCTTCAGATAAGCTCGCAGAGAGAATCAAACTAGCACATCCAGAGATTGAAGTGGTTTATATTAAGGACTTTGATGAGATAGCATCTAAGGTTCTTGCAGAGGCTGAACGCGATGATCTAGTCATCACCATGGGTGCTGGAGACATATACAAGGTTGGACAGATTATTTTAGAAAAAGGACAGGCTTGATATGAATATTAATGAGTATAAGCAGAGAAAAGATAAATGGCGCAAGATAGCCGAAAAGCATATCGAGGCAGGTGTAGATATATTTGATATCGATAATGTCTACATAGACGAGGAGGTCAGAATTGGCGAAGGTACTGTGATTGGACCATGTGTAAGACTTGAGGGAAGCACAATTATCGGTAAGAACTGCAAGATAGAGCAGAATAGCAGAATTGCAAATGCCACAATCGGAGATGATGTAAGCATAGACAATTCAGTTATCCTAGATAGCTCAGTAGGAAGCAATACTAGTGTAGGTCCGTTTGCATATATCAGACCAGGCAGCACTATAGGTGAGGCATGTAAGGTCGGAGACTTCGTAGAGGTTAGAATGCAAGCATGGGTAATGGTAGCAAGTCTGCTCATCTCACATACATAGGTGATGCAGATATCGGTGAGAATGTAAACCTGGGTTGCGGTGTAGTATTTGTTAACTACGATGGTAAGAATAAGCATAGGTCTACAGTTGGGGATGGATGCTTTATAGGATGTAATGTAAATCTAGTTTCGCCAGTGGATGTAGGAGATGGAGCTTACATTGCTGCAGGAAGTACAGTGACCAAGGATATACCAAAGGATGCCCTAAGTGTCGGCAGAGCTCGTCAGAAAAACATAGAGAATTGGGCGACCCAAAGAGGATTATACAGAAAGTAATTCATATAGATAGATCAAAGTAAAGCATAGAAAGAATAGGAGAATACCAATGAGAAACGGCGCATTTTTAGATTTTAAGATTTTCACTTGTAACTCACACAACGAGCTTGCTGAAGAGATAGCTTCACTGATGGGTAAGCCACTAGGAAAAGCAGATGTTAAAAAATTTAGCGATGGTGAAATCTCAGTAAATATCGGAGAGACAGTAAGAGGTGTTGACGTTTATATCGTACAGTCAACATGTGCGCCAGTTAATGATAATCTGATGGAACTTCTAATCATGATAGATGCCATGAAGCGTGCTTCAGCTGGTAGAATTAATGCAGTTATTCCATACTATGGATATGCAAGACAGGACAGAAAGGCTAAGGCAAGAGATCCAATCACAGCAAAGCTAGTTGCTGATTTAATCGTGGCTGCAGGAGCTGACAGAGTGCTTACAATGGATCTTCATGCAAACCAGATTCAGGGATACTTCAATATACCAGTAGATCATCTCCTTGGACTGCCTATTCTTGCAAAGTACTTTGGAGATAAGAATTTGGAAGATGTGTGCGTTGTTTCTCCAGATCACGGAAGTGTTACAAGAGCGAGAAATCTCGCTGAATATTTGAACTGTCCAATCGCTATCATTGATAAGAGAAGACCTAGCCCAAATAAGAGTGAAATAATGAACATTGTCGGAGATATAAAGGATAAGAACTGTATCATTATCGATGATATGATAGATACAGCTGGAACACTGACAAACGCAGCTAATGCAATCAAGAACATGGGTGCAAAGTCTGTTTATGCATGTGCAACTCACCCAGTATTGTCAGGACCGGCGATAGAAAGACTAAAGGAATCTGCAATAACAGAGCTTGTACTTCTAAATACAATTCCTATGCCAAAGGAGAAGCGCCTAGATAAGATGCGTTTCCTTTCAGTAGGAAATCTATTTGCAGAGGCTATGATGAGAGTTCATAATAACGGATCAATCAGTGAACTCTTTGATAAGGAAAGAAAATTAAAGTAAGAGGATAGAGGAAAATATGTTTTTAATAGCAGGGCTTGGAAATCCCGGAAAGAAATATGAAAAGACAAGACATAATCTGGGATTTATGGTTATAGATGAGCTTGCAAGAAGAAACAGTGTTTCCGTAGATAAATCTAAGTTCAGAGCACTTATAGGTGAGTTTAATCTAGGTGGCGAGAAAGTAATTCTTATGAAGCCGCAAACCTATATGAATCTCAGTGGTGATGCACTTAGGGAGGCAGTCAATTTTTACAAAATTGATCTGAAGAATGTTTTAGTTATTTATGATGATTTGGATATTCCTATAGGTGCGCTTCGTATACGCACCTCAGGAAGTCCAGGTACACATAACGGGATGAAGTCTGTTGTTGCACAACTTGGTAGTCGTGATTTTCCTAGAGTTAGAATAGGAATAGGAAGCAATAAGGATGATAATCTTATTGATTTTGTCATTGGCAAACCAAGTAAATCTGAGGAAGGAGTCCTAGCGGATACGGTTTCTGAAGCGGCTCTTGCGGTAGAGTGCTACATAAAGGATGGAATTGATAAGGCGATGAATAGATTTAATTCAGGAAAAGTCGCTAAATAGAATAGGAGCTTATGCTGAATAGAAAAATTTGTTTAACAGGTGTATCAGACAGCCGTTCTGCAAAGGTAATTTCAGAGAGTATTGAAAAAGGGAAACAATGCTTGATTATCGTATCGGGTCATCGCAGAGCCGAAAAGCTTGCAATGGATTTCTCTTTTTTTAGTGAGCGAAAAGTTTATATCTTACCTGAGGATGGCCATATATTCCTAGACTACAGTGCACGAAATAGAGATCAGGACTTCGCAAGATTGAAGGTTATAAAGGCGCTTGCAACAGAGGATGAAGCTGTTGTAATTGCGCCTGTTTCTGCTGCAATTAAGAAGATGCCACCACATCGCTCTTATCAGAATTTAAACTTTAGCCTAAAGCTTGGTCAGGAAATAGAAGTAGATGAACTAAAAAAAGAAAACTAGCAGAATTAGGCTACGAGAGAAATGACATTGTAGCAACTCAGGGACAGTTTTCTATCAGAGGTGGAATAGTTGATTTTTATCCGCCTGATGCTGATGAACCTGTAAGAATTGAATTTTTTGGGTCAGAAATTGATTCTATAAGAAGTTTTGATATAGAAACCCAAAGAAGCATTGATAATCTAAAAAAATATAGATATCTCACCCATCAAAGCAACTAACTCCAAGTGATGAGCTGATTGTAAAAGGCAACTGAGACTGTGAAATCTCTATTTGATAAGCAGATTGCAAAGCTATCAAATGATGAAGAAAAAGAAGATGCGGCAAACTGTCTTACCGAAAAGAAGAATGAGCTAATTGAATATATATCTGAATTTGATAATGATAGCGTGCTAGAAAAACTATGTACACTATTTCTATCCTGAGACAGAGTATATCTGGGATTACATGGGCGATGCTATGATTGTCTATGAAGATTTTCCACGCATAGAAGAGCACCTTGAACTTAGATCAGAAGAACTCAAAAATGATCTTTTTACTATGCTAGAAAGAGGTAAGGCAATACCTGAAGACAGTCAGCTTATCACAGGGTATGGATGATCTCCAAAAAGTCATTTGGAATAATGCCAGAAATTTTCATGTTTCCATTTGGACTTACGGGCAAAGTAAAAATAGATTTTGATGAGATAAGGAATATCGAGTGCAGGCAGATGACAAGCTATGCAGGGCATCTTGATGTACTCGAAAATGACCTTAAGCGCATAGCAGATGGGAAAAATAGAGTTGTTATTTCGGCATCATCTGACGAAAGACAACAGACGATAGATGACTTTGTCGCAAATATTGGACTGACTGACAAAATTCAGGTTGTGCAGGGAAGCCTTAGCATGGGAATGGTATTCCCAGAAGAAAAGCTTTATATTATCAGTGATAAAGATATGTTTTTAACTCAACAAGGATAGGAAAGAAACGTCATAAAACAAATCGCAGTCAGAAGATGCAGTCCTTCTCGGATTTCAAAACAGGAGACTATGTTGTTCATGAAAACCATGGAATAGGAAAGTTCCTAGGAATTCAAGCGCTAGAAGTCCAGGGAGAACAAAAGGATTATCTAAAGATCAAGTATTCGGGCACAGATCTTCTTTATGTTCCGTTGAGCAGATGGATATAGTCCAAAAATATATAGGATCAGAAGGAATTGCACCTAAAGTAAGCAAGCTTTCAGGAGATGAGTGGAAGGTCGCAAAGACAAGAGCAAAGCTTGCAATTGCTGAGATGACTGAGGAACTCATAAAGCTTTATGCTGACAGAAAGGCTAGCAAAGGTTATGCGTTCTCGAAGGATACTGTTTGGCAAAAGGAATTTGAAGCATATTTCAGCTACCAAGAGACGGATGATCAGCTCACATCCATAGAAGAGATAAAGAAGGATATGGAAAGCAATCTACCTATGGACAGGCTTCTTTGTGGAGATGTAGGATATGGAAAGACTGAAGTTGCAGCGCGAGCAATTTTTAAGTGTATTTCCGAAGGGAAACAGGCTGCTATGCTAGTTCCAACCACCATACTTGCAAATCAGCATTACAATTCTTTGAAGGATAGGTTTTCAAACTTTCCATTTTAATATCGACATGCTTTCAAGATTTAGAACTGATAAGCAGCAAGAAAAAATAATTGATGGACTAAAGAAGGGAAGCGTCGACTTTGTTATAGGAACGCACAGGCTCTTATCTGATGATATCAAATATAAGGACCTAGGGCTTTTAGTTATAGATGAAGAGCAACGCTTTGGTGTAGCACATAAGGAAAAGTTAAAGCAGCTTAAGTCGAGTATTGACGTTTTGACGCTTTCAGCAACACCGATACCAAGAACGCTAAATATGTCGCTTACCGGCATAAAGGACATGAGCCTAATAACAGAACCACCAAGCGATAGATATCCGGTACAGACTTATGTTCTAGAACAAGATGATATTGTAATGCGAGAGATAATAGCAAGAGAACTGGATAGAGACGGTCAGGTCTATATTGTATTTAACAGAGTTAAGGGTATAAACAGGCTCGCAGAAAAGGTACAGTCTCTTGTTCCAGATGCAAAAATAGTTGTTGGTCATGGACAGATGAATGAAAAAAGTCTAGAATCTGTTATGCAGACCTTTATTTCAGGGAAAGCAGACATTTTGATTGCTACAACTATCATAGAATCAGGAATAGATATTCCAAATGCAAACACAATGATTGTTATAGATGCTGATAAATGTGGACTTGCTCAGCTATACCAATTAAGAGGACGAGTAGGAAGAACAGATAAGATAGCATACGCATATCTAATGTACCAAAAAAACAAGGTTCTAACTGAAGTTGCCGAAAAACGTCTTAAGGCAATCAAAGAGTTTACAGAATTTGGTTCGGGCTTTAAAGTTGCTATGAGGGACCTTGAGATAAGAGGAGCCGGAAATGTTCTAGGTGCTGAACAAAGCGGTCACATGATGAATATAGGATATGAACTCTATTGCAAACTAGTGGATGATGCCGTGAGAAAGGCAAAGGGTGAAAGCGTCCCAGAACAGGTAGATGAGATTAATATTGAGCTAGATGTCGCAGCTAACATACCTAATTGGTACATAGATAACGAAACTCTTAAGCTACAGATGTACAAAAAGATTGCAACTGTATCTACTAGGGAAGATAGCGAAGAAATTATAGACGAGCTTCTCGATAGATTTGGAGATCTGCCAAAGGAAACACTCAACCTCATAGCCATATCAATGATAAGGGCGCTATCAGCTAATGTTGGTGTTTGCAACATACATGAGCAAGCAGGAAAGGTTGTTATCTACTTTTGCTCAGGATAATGCACTCAAGGCATACGCACTTATGAAGGCAAGTGAAAAGTTCGGAAGTAAGATATTTTTCCATGGGGGAAACGAGCCATTTATCAGACTTTCTGTAGCTAGAAAAGAAAGGCTTGATTCCATTATTGATTTACTTGAAATAATAAGTGATAATAAGGATATAGATAATAGCGGATCAAAGACCGTTAGTTAATAAGAATATCATTTAGTAACAAGGAATATAGAGGAAATGATAGTATTTAAGAATATAGATATTTTAGATGAGAATTTTCAGCTCAAACAAAATGTATCTGTAAGAGTAGAAGGAAAGCTTATAAAGGAAATCTCAAGTGAGCCGATTGAGCAAAAAGAAGCTGATAGAGTTATTGATGGAAAAAATCGTGTTTTGATTCCTGGTTTTGCAAATGCTCATGCTCATTCGCCCATGTCACTCATGAGAGGATATGGGGAGAATATGAGTCTTCAGGACTGGCTCTTCAAAAGAATCTTTCCTTTTGAGGATAAACTAAACTCAGATGCTGTGTACTACGGAACTTTGCTTTCTATGGCAGAGTCATTCAAATATGGAATAGTTTCGACTAGCGATATGTACTACTTTGTAGATGACATGGTCAGAGCAGTCCTGGAAAGTGGAGCAAAGGCAAACATTTCTAGATCAATAACAAATCCAGCCGGAGCACCTTTTGATAGTCTTGCGTCTGTAAAGGAAGCTGTGGAAGTAGCATCAAAATATCACATGCTTGCAGATGGTAGAATAAGAATAGACCACAGTCTTCACGCTGAATATACATCAAATGAAGAAACAGCAACAAAACTTGCAGAAATTGCAAAGCAAGCAGGCCTTAATATGCATGTACACGTGTCAGAGACAAAGAGTGAGCACGAAGAATGTAAACTAAGACATGAAGGACGCACTCCGGTAAAATATCTTGCAGACTGCGGAATCTTTGATGTAAGAGCAACCGCTGCACACTGCGTTTGGATAGAAGGCGAAGATTTTGATATATTGAAAGAAAAAGGAGTTACTGTAGCGACAAACCCAGTAAGTAATCTAAAACTTGCAAGTGGAATATGTGACGTAACGAGCATTCTAAACCACGGAATAAATGTAGCGATTGGAACAGACAGCTCGGCAAGCAATAATAACCTTAATATGTTAGAAGAAATTAAGACCATGATGATTCTTGCAAAGGTTAAACAGAGTGATCCTACAGTGATATCACCATCTCAGGCGCTTAAGATGGCAAGTCTTAATGGAGCAATTGCGCAGGGAAGGCAAGATTGTGGCTGCATAAAGGAAGGAAAGCCGTGCAGATCTAGTTATGATAAGAACGGATAGTCCTAATATGTTCCCAAGGCATAACATACTAAACAACCTTGTATTTTCAGCAACAGATAGCGATATAGCTATGACCATGGTAGATGGCAAGGTGGTATATGAAAATGGCGAGTTCAATACTATAGATATAGAGAAGACCGCTTTTGAAGTAGAAAAGAATGTGGCAAAAATAATGTCACAGCTGTAACAAATTGGAGTACTCATATGAACAGTAAAGTAATAAAGGGCGCTGCGATAATAGGTGTTGCAGGTGTAATAGTTAAGGTTCTAGGTGCCTTCTTCCGAATTCCGCTGACAAACTGGCTCGGGAGCAGATGGCATGGCATACTATGGATATGCCTACACGATTTACGGAGCACTAGTAGTTCTTGCAACGGCAGGTCTTCCAGTAGCAATATCAAGGCTTGTTTCCGAAAATATTGCGGTAAAGCAGTACAGAAATGCTCATAAGGTATTTCACATTTCGATGATAATGATGTTTTTGCTAGGAGCAGGACTGTTTTTAATATGCTTCCTAGGAGCAAAACCACTAACAACGCTTTTGGGAAATGCGGACGCTGCACCTGCGGTTAGAGCTATAGCACCGGCACTTCTATTTGTTCCGCTACTCTCTGCTCTTAGAGGATATTTCCAAGGTCGACAAAACATGAACCCTACGGCAATATCAGAAATAACAGAGCAGCTTGTGAGAATTATAAGCGGACTATTGTTAGCATATATGCTACTACCTAAGGGACTTGTAAAAGCCTCTGCTGGAGCAGCCTTTGGTGCAAGTATAGGATCATTAGCAGGACTACTTCTAGTTGCTTTGATATATCTAATTAATAAACCAGTAATTCAGTATAAGATTCAAAGATATGACCAATCTGTAGAAGAGACTAGAGCGATAGTTAAAAGCATAGTAGTTATAGCGATACCTATTATAATAGGTTCTGAAATCATGCCAATCATGAACATGGTTGATACTGGAGTTATCATGAGAAGACTTCAGGCAACAGGTTTCAGTTTTGATGAATCAAAGCATCTTTACGGACTTATTAGCAGTTACTGCAGTACACTTATAGGGTTCCCGCAGATATTCACACAGGCTGTAGCCATAAGCTTAGTTCCAGCCATTGCAAGATATTTTACCCTTGAAGATAAAGAAGAAGTTCATAAGCACATATCACTCGGATATAGACTCACAATGCTTTTAGCATTCCCGTGTGCAGTTGGTATCTTTGTTCTTGCAAAGCCAGTGCTGCTCCTTCTATATCCTGCTAAGCCTGCGGAGGTAGATGAAGCAACAGTAACAATGATGATAATGGCTGTAGGAATAGTTGGACTTGCATTAAGCCAGACATCTACTGGAGTTCTTCAGGCTATAGGAAAGCAGATTGTTCCCGTAAAGCATATCGCGATAGGAATGGTTGTAAAAATAATCCTTACATATATATTAGTAGGCATAAACGTGCTAAATATAAATGGAGCAGCAATATCAACTATAGTTGCATATGTAATTTCGTTCACATTAAACAATATGGCTGTAAAGCGTTATAGCGGAACAAAAATTGACCATGTTCAGACATATGTAAAGCCATTCATAGCTTCGGCAGTTATGGGCGTAGGAGTATTCCTAATGTACAAGCTCATGAGAATGGTAGTAGGAAATAGCATTTCAACGCTAGTAGCGATAATGATAGGCATTTAATCTACGGTGTGCTCATTATATTCTTAAAGGTTGTTACTCCAGAGGAACTAGAGACTTTACCTATGGGAACAAAGCTTAATAGATTGATTCGTAAGTTCATCAGATGGGAGTAGGTTATGAGCGCAGATAAGTCGTCAGTATATGAACCATTGTTTCATAGTGCCGAAAGCGAAGCGAATGCTATTGAAAGGCTTGCTAATATAGTTCGTATTTTGAGGAAAGAATGCCCATGGGATAAAGTGCAAACTCACGAGAGTCTTAAACGATGCATGATTGAAGAAGCATATGAATCAATAGATGCAATAGATAATAATGACTTTATCAATCTTAGAGAGGAACTTGGTGATGTACTTCTCCAAGTGGTATTTCACGCTGATTTAGCTCGCGAAGAGTCACATTTTGACCTAAAGGATGTAATAAATGATGAATGTGAGAAGATGATAAGGCGCCATCCACACATTTTTTCAGAAGAAACGGCGAAAACAGTTGACAAAGTCGTTGAGAAATGGGAGAATGTAAAAAGTAAAGAGCACGGAAATACAACGCATACCCAACGGTTGAAAGATGTTCCAAAGGCACTTCCGGCTTTGCTAAGATCCGACAAGGTTCTCAAGCGAGCAGCTGATGCAAATGTCGAACAATCAGATTTTGATACTTCACTAAAGGATGCAGCTGATACGATAGACAAGATCCGTAATGCTGGTCAAGAAGTAGGGCAGAGTGAGTTATCCGATAGGATAGGCGATTTGCTACTATCGATAGTGAATGCTTCGAGGATTGCAGGAGTTAATTCAGAAGAATCGCTGAATTATGCAACTAAGAAGTTTATCAATAGGTTTGAATTGCAAGAACAGATGGCAAGTGTTAAGGATGCGGAATAAGAGTCTGTATTTCTAAATACATCAGCTATCTAAAAGAGATTATTAAAAGTCGTGCTTGGTATTGAAGGAGGATATACGATGAATAAGGCAGAACTAGTAGCTGCAGTAGCAGCAAAAACAAATTTCACTAAGAAGGATGCAGAAGTTGCTATCAATGCACTTCTACAGAGCGTACAGGAAGCTCTAGCAAAGGGTGAGAAAGTACAGCTAATCGGATTTGGTACATTTGAGACAAGAAACAGAAAAGCTAGAGAGGGTAGAAACCCAAGAAAGCCAGAAGAGACAATCAAGATTGCTGCTTCAAAGGCTCCTGTATTCAAGGCAGGCAAGGCTCTTAAAGATGCTGTAAACAAATAAGATTTATGAATGAAGGGCAGCTCGCATAGGTGAGCTGCTTTTTTCATACATTACAAGGGAGATATAATGAGGATAGATAAGTTCTTAAAGAACTCGCGTATAATAAAGAGGCGTTCAGTTGCTAAGGAAGCGTGTGACAGTCAAAGAGTCATGATAAACGGCAAGGTAGCAAAGGCTGGTTCAGAAGTTGCGGTAGGAGATAGAATAGATATTGAATTCGGCAATAACAGTATAAGTGTAATAGTAGATGCTCTTTTAGACTCAGCAAAGAAAGACGATGCAGTAAATATGTATCACGCAATAAACTAGGCTTAAGGTAATCAAAGCAATCGCATGTTGTCTTTGTTAAAAATATATTTATTTATTAGTGTAAAAAAACTCAAAAAAGCGATTGACAAGGTATTTAAAGCTGTGGTAGTATAATCAAGCTGTCGCGAAAAGTGGCAGAGAAAAACCATTTAGAAAAGTTAAAAAAAGAATGAAAAACTTCTTGACAGAACCTAGTAGAAATGGTAATATGATTAAGCTGTCAAATGCGACAGCAAGAACCTAGAAAACCTCATAGCATAGAAATAGTCAAATAAAATTTGACCATGTAACATGGTAAGAACTAATTATGGTTCTGCAATCTGAAATGATTGCATGTATCGAAAGATACAACGACAATTTCTCAAACAAAACAATGATTCTGAATAGAATATTGCAAACGCAATAGCGTTCTTGGAGAAATAGGATAGATATTCAAGCGAAAGCTTAATATACAAACTAATTGAGAGTTTGATCCTGGCTCAGGATGAACGCTGGCGGCGTGCCTAACACATGCAAGTCGAGCGAGAAATAAAGAAATGAAGCTTCGGTAGATTTTTCTTTATGGAAAGCGGCGGACGGGTGAGTAACGCGTAGGCAACCTGCCCTGTACAGGGGATAGCCACCCGAAAAGGTGATTAATACCCTCATAACGCAAGAGATACACATGTATCACTTGTCAAAGATTTATCGGTATAGGATGGGCCTGCGTCTGATTAGCTAGTTGGTAGGGTAACGGCTTACCAAGGCAACGATCAGTAGCCGACCTGAGAGGGTGATCGGCCACATTGGAACTGAGACACGGTCCAAACTCCTACGGGAGGCAGCAGTGGGGAATATTGCACAATGGGCGCAAGCCTGATGCAGCAACGCCGCGTGAAGGATGAAGGCCTTCGGGTTGTAAACTTCTGTCCTAGGGGAAGAAACAAATGACATTACCCTTGGAGGAAGCCCCGGCTAACTACGTGCCAGCAGCCGCGGTAATACGTAGGGGGCGAGCGTTATCCGGAATTATTGGGCGTAAAGAGTGCGTAGGTGGCACCTTAAGCGCAGGGTTTAAGGCAATGGCTCAACCATTGTTCGCCTTGCGAACTGGGGTGCTTGAGTGCAGGAGGGGAAAGTGGAATTCCTAGTGTAGCGGTGAAATGCGTAGATATTAGGAGGAACACCAGTGGCGAAGGCGACTTTCTGGACTGTTACTGACACTGAGGCACGAAAGCGTGGGGAGCAAACAGGATTAGATACCCTGGTAGTCCACGCCGTAAACGATGAGCACTAGGTGTCGGGGTCGCAAGACTTCGGTGCCGCAGTTAACGCATTAAGTGCTCCGCCTGGGGAGTACGCACGCAAGTGTAAAACTCAAAGGAATTGACGGGGACCCGCACAAGCAGCGGAGCATGTGGTTTAATTCGAAGCAACGCGAAGAACCTTACCAGGACTTGACATCCTCTTGACAGATCCTTAATCGGATCCTTCTTCGGACAAGAGAGACAGGTGGTGCATGGTTGTCGTCAGCTCGTGTCGTGAGATGTTGGGTTAAGTCCCGCAACGAGCGCAACCCTTGCCATTAGTTGCCATCATTTAGTTGGGCACTCTAGTGGGACTGCCGGGGAAAAACTCGGAGGAAGGTGGGGATGACGTCAAATCATCATGCCCCTTATGTTCTGGGCTACACACGTGCTACAATGGCCGGTACAACAGGCAGCGAACCCGTGAGGGGGAACGAATCCCAAAAGCCGGTCCCAGTTCGGACTGTAGGCTGCAACTCGCCTACACGAAGTTGGAGTTGCTAGTAATCGCGGATCAGAATGCCGCGGTGAATGCGTTCCCGGGTCTTGTACACACCGCCCGTCACACCATGGAAGTTGGGGGTGCCCGAAGTCGGTTAGTTAATCTATCGCCTAAGGCAAAACCAATGACTGGGGTGAAGTCGTAACAAGGTAGCCGTATCGGAAGGTGCGGCTGGATCACCTCCTTTCTAAGGATAGACCATTTCATGCTATGAGAATTTTCTCTGGTATCGTGGGCTTGTAGCTCAGGTGGTTAGAGCGCACGCCTGATAAGCGTGAGGTCGGAGGTTCGAGTCCTCCCAAGCCCACCATGAACCTTGAAAACTAAATAACGTGTATCACAAAAAAAACGAAAAAAGATTTGTAACAACAAATCACAACGAAACGAAATCGAGAAATTTTTGCTAGAAACGTAAGTTTCTAAGATAATCGAAAGAGAGTCTAACGAATAGCAAGGGTAAACGATTTCAACCGAGAAACCAGAAAAAGAGCAATTTACTGAAGTTAATTAATAATGGTAAAAGCTACACACTTGATGGTCAAGTGAAAAAGAGCATAAGGCGGATGCCTTGGCACTGGGAGCCGATGAAGGACGTGACAAGCTGCGATAAGCTACGGGGAGGAGCACATATCCGTCAATCCGTAGATTTCCGAATGGGGAACCCACCTATAGTAATGTGTAGGTATTTTCGTATGAATCTATAGTACGAATAAAGGCAACCCTGGGGAACTGAAACATCTAAGTACCCGGAGGAAGAGAAAGAAAAAAATCGATTTCCTAAGTAGCGGCGAGCGAAAGGGAAAGAGGCCAAACCGTTAGTTTACTAACGGGGTTGTGGATCACAGCCATGGTAGATACAAGTTTAGCAGAAGACAACTGGAAAGTTTGCGACACAGAGGGTAATATCCCCTGTATGCGAAAAAAACAAGTATCACCTATGTGACACCAGAGTAGGACCGAACACGTGGAATTCGGTTTTGAAGCCGGGGGCCCACCCCCAAGCCCTAAATACTACCCAGTGACCGATAGTGAATAGTACCGTGAGGGAAAGGTGAAAAGGACCCCGGGAGGGGAGTGAAATAGAACCTGAAACCTTATGCTTACAAGCAGAGGGAGCGCAAGTGACCTCGTACTTTTTGTAGAACGGGCCAACGAGTTATGGTATGCAGCGAGGTTAAGGTGCTGGAGCACTGGAGCCGTAGAGAAATCGAGTCTGAAAGGGCGAAAGTTGCATGCTGTAGACCCGAAACCGGGTGATCTATCCATGTCCAGGTTGAAGTAACTGTAATAGGTTATGGAGGACCGAACTTATATCTGTTGAAAAAGGTTAGGATGAGGTGTGGATAGGGGTGAAATTCCAATCGAACTCGGATATAGCTGGTTCTCCTCGAAATAGCTTTAGGGCTAGCCTCGTAGTAAGATACCTGGGGGTAGAGCACTGAATGTTCTAGGGGCCTTCACCGGTTACCGAAAACTATCAAACTCCGAATACCAGAGTATCATCTACGGGAGTCAGACTATGTGAGATAAGTTTCATAGTCGAAAGGGAAACAGCCCAGACCGTCAGCTAAGGTCCCAAAATATAGGTTAAGTGGAAAAGGATGTGGGGTTGCACAGACAGCTAGGATGTTGGCTTAGAAGCAGCCATTCATTCAAAGAGTGCGTAATAGCTCACTAGTCGAGTGACCCTGCGCCGAAGATAAACGGGGCTAAAACCTATTACCGAAGCTACGGATACTTAATGTATGGTAGAGGAGCGTCGTATACGGGTTGAAGCAGTACTGTAAGGTATTGTGGACTTTATACGAGAGAGAATGTTGGCATGAGTAGCGCGAGGCAGGTGAGAATCCTGCCCACCGAAAATCTAAGGTTTCCTGAGGAAGGTTCGTCCACTCAGGGTTAGTCGGGGCCTAAGCCGAGGGCGAAAGCCATAGGCGATGGATAACAGGTAGAAATTCCTGTACCACCGAAGGTTGTTTGAATGATGTGGGGACACAGGAGGATAAGCTGAGCACGCCGTTGGTAGAGCGTGTCCAAGCGTCAAGGGAGTATGAATAGGCAAATCCGTTCATATATATTCTGAGGCGTGATGGGGTGGTCAATAGACCGGAAGCAGCTGATTTCACACTGTCAAGAAAAGCCGCTAATTAGACCTAAGGTGCCCGTACCGCAAACCGACACAGGTAGATGAGGAGAGAATCCTAAGGTGAGCGAGAGAACTATTGTTAAGGAACTCGGCAAAATAACCCCGTAACTTCGGGAGAAGGGGTGCCTGCTTCGGCAGGCCGCAGTGAAAAGGCCCAGGCAACTGTTTACCAAAAACACAGGTCTCTGCAAAAGCGAAAGCTGAAGTATAGGGGCTGACGCCTGCCCGGTGCTGGAAGGTTAAGGGGACGTGTCATCGCAAGAGAAGCACTGAACTTAAGCCCCAGTAAACGGCGGCCGTAACTATAACGGTCCTAAGGTAGCGAAATTCCTTGTCGGGTAAGTTCCGACCCGCACGAAAGGCGTAATGATCTGGGCACTGTCTCAACAATAGACTCGGTGAAATTGTAGTACCGGTAAAGATGCCGGTTACCCGCAGCAGGACGGAAAGACCCCGTGGAGCTTTACTGTAGCTTGATATTGAGTTTCGGCGTTGCATGTACAGGATAGGTGGGAGACAATGAAGCAAGTACGCCAGTATTTGCGGAGTCATCGTTGGGATACCACCCTTGTAACGCTGGAATTCTAACCATGTACCGTGAACCGGTGCTGAGACAGTGTCAGGTGGGCAGTTTGACTGGGGCGGTCGCCTCCTAAAGAGTAACGGAGGCGCCCAAAGGTTCCCCTCAGCGCGGTCGGAAATCGCGCGTAGAGTGCAAAGGCAGAAGGGAGCTTGACTGCGAGACATACAAGTCGGGCAGGGACGAAAGTCGGGCTTAGTGATCCGGTGGTTCCGAGTGGAAGGGCCATCGCTCAACGGATAAAAGCTACCCCGGGGATAACAGGCTGATACCCCCCAAGAGTTCACATCGACGGGGGTGTTTGGCACCTCGATGTCGGCTCGTCTCATCCTGGGGCTGGAGTAGGTCCCAAGGGTTGGGCTGTTCGCCCATTAAAGAGGTACGCGAGCTGGGTTCAGAACGTCGTGAGACAGTTCGGTCCCTATCCGCTGTGGGCGTTGGAAATTTGAGTGGAGCTGTCCTTAGTACGAGAGGACCGGGATGGACATACCTCTGGTGCACCAGTTGTTCTGCCAAGGGCATAGCTGGGTAGCCACGTATGGACGGGATAAGCGCTGAAAGCATCTAAGTGCGAAGCCCCCCACAAGAATAGATTTCCTCCTTTAAGGTAAGACCCGTGGGAGACTACCACGTGATAGGTCAGAGGTGTAAGTGCAGTAATGTATTAAGCTGACTGATACTAATAGGTCGAACACTTGACCAGTGGTTTCAAAGGAAAAGAAATGCTAGTGAGAAGCGTTATTTAGTAAGGTTTAATCCGGTGATTATAGCGAAGAGGTCACACCTGTTCCCATCTCGAACACAGTAGTTAAGCTCTTCAGCGCCGACAATACCTGGTGGGCGACTGCCCGGGAAGATAGGACATTGCCGGTTGACTGTGGCAGACTGTAATGCAGTCTGCCTGTCTTTATGGCTCCATGGTCAAGCGGTCAAGACACCGCCCTTTCACGGCGGTAACACGAGTTCGATTCTCGTTGGAGTCACCATTATATGCGCGATTGGCGGAATTGGCAGACGCACTAGATTTAGGTTCTAGCGGGAGACCGTAGGGGTTCAAGTCCCTTATCGCGCACCACTAAAGGCTACTTATGTAGCCTTTTTTTATTACTGTTACTAATGTTATTATCTGAAGTTTGTTAAATTTTTTTAATGTATACAAAAATATCTTGAATATTGTTATTGAATATCTATGATTAAAAATAGTATAATCTCCTTAGAAGTGTTAGAAAATTTGCTTAAGTTAAAATTGCAATTATTTACGTTATCAGTTATGGAGGTACAGTATGATTGACAGAATTGATGCACTTAATACTTTCGTCAATAACATTGTCTGGGGTGTTCCAGCTATTATTTGTGTACTAGGCGTAGGTATATTCCTTTCTTTCAGAACACAGCTTGTTCAGTTTAGAAAGCTAGGATATGCGCTCAAGATTGCCCTTGGAAAGTTATTTACAAAAACAGAATCAGCAGAAGGCGCAACAACTCCATTTCAGTCTCTAACCACTGCTCTTGCAGCTACTGTAGGAACAGGTAATATCGCCGGTGTTGCTGGTGCTATTGCAATAGGTGGACCTGGTGCAGTATTTTGGATGTGGATTGCAGCTATCTTAGGAATGTGTACTAAGTTTGCTGAAGTTACTTTAGCAGTTAACTTCAGAGAAAGAAACGCGCATGGTGACTGGGTTGGTGGACCAATGTATTACATTAAAAATGGTCTATCAAAGTAAATGGCTCTGGCTAAGCTATGCATATGCCTGTCTTGGTGTTCTAACTGTATTTGGTACAGGTAATGCTACACAGGTTAATACAATAACTACAGCAATTGATACAGCACTTCTAAATTTCAACGTTGTTTCTGCAGGATCAATTAAGACTGTTAATTTAGTTATAGGAATTATAATTACAATTCTTATTTTGATAATCTTACTTGGTGGTATCAAGAGAATCGGTGCCGTAACAGAGAAGCTAGTTCCTTTTATGGCAGGTATCTATATTCTACTAGGATTAGGCGTTGTTCTTATCAATATCAAGACTATCCCACATGTATTCCAGATGATATTTGAAGGAGCTTTCAGCCCATCAGCTGCAACAGGTGGTGTAGTAGGATCAATGTTCCTCTGCATGAAGAAGGGTGTTTCAAGAGGTATATTCTCAAATGAAGCTGGTCTTGGTACAGGATCAATTTCACACGCATCAGCTGATACTGATGAACCTGTAAGACAGGGTCTATATGGAGTCTTCGAAGTATTTATCGACACTATTGTTATCTGCACGCTTACAGCTCTTGTTATCCTTTGTGGAGTTGAAAGCATCAACTTTGGACAGAATGCAGGTGCTGATTTAACAATCGCTGGATTTATTAACACATACGGTGGTTGGGTATCAATTTTCACAGCAGTAGCTCTTGTATGCTTTGCATTCTCAACTGTACTTGGCTGGGGACTATATGGTTCAAGATGTATAGAATATCTCTTTGGAAGCCACATTCTAAAGCCTTTCACAGTAGTATATGCGCTAGTAGCTATTCTAGGTGCAACACTTGATTTAGGACTAATCTGGGGCGTTGCTGATACATTCAACGGACTCATGCTAATTCCTAACTTGATTGGTGTATTCCTACTAAGCGGAACATTTGTAAAGCTAGTAAAGGATTACTTCCACAGATACCCTAAATATGACAAGGATAAAATGTAGGTTCATATATTACTCTCATTGTAAAAAAATCCCCCTATATGGGGGATTTTTATTTGATAAATTTTTATTAAAATGCTATACTTACGATGTAGTGTTAGTCCGAACTAACATAAGTGGAGGTAAAATGCATAACAATATAGAAATACTTAAGATGCGCATTTTAACGTGCTTTATTAAAATGTCTAAGTCTAATTGCAATGTTACAGGCTTAGCTAAATCATTATCTGAAGAAAAATATGCAGTAAGCAGGGCTATGAAATCACTTGAAAGCAGTGGGCTTTTAGATAGAAGTGATAATAGGTGTCCGGTGTTGACGGAGAAAGGGCAAAAGCTTGCATATGAATACTCAGATAAGATAGATATAGTAGCAAATCATCTGCTAGGGGAAGGCGTGAATCCGGTTGCAGCAAAGCAAGATGCTTTTTTATTGTCTATGTATTGCACGAATGAGACGCTTTCTGTAATTAAAGAGATTGAAGATAAGATGAGAATCAAACAGGTAACGGATTCTTACACTAATTTTACCGGTAAAAAGCTATGTCATAAACTTGGAGATGGTACATTTGAGCTTCAATTTGTGATGTACAAAAACTCTGTGAAGAATAACACGAATATATCTATGGCTAATGAGGGCTTTTACCATCCTTGTACACTCACTGTTGAAAAGGGTGAGGGTCTCATAAGTTTAAAGGCTAAGAATATAAGTAGGAAATCAAGGCTCACTGGCAAGAAAATGAACGGTAAGGTGAGCGTGTTTAGGTATTTTGATGGAACTAGCTTTGTTGAAGCTGAAAGACAAGGCAATATAGTTACTTTTCCTATTGAGGCAATGGATTTTATAGCTATGGGCGAGAGCAGGGATAGGATCCTTCACGGAAGTCTTCCTGTAAGGCTTGGTTGCAGTGTTGGATGCATGCACATGCCTGAGAGTCCAGCGATTTTTACACTTATAGTATAATTTTATTAAAATTTTGTAGCAGTATTGCAACATATTTATTTGTTGGAAAAGCATACTTTGATGGATTGCTTGGGTATATTTTGTAGCAATTATGCAACAAAATAAGACTTTATTTTATTAAATTAGAAATATAGAATTTAATTGTAAGGGAGAGGAGCGTTTCAGCTCTATATTTTTAACCCAAAAATGTTAGTCTAAACTAATGCAAGTTAGCTACAAATAAATGAGGAGGAGCTTATATGAAGAAAAGCAAAATTGCAAAGGTTTTAGCAGTTTCATTATCATTTACAACTGTATTATCTATGTTTCCTGGTTTTGCATTTGCAAACGGAGACTCTAATACAAAGACAATATATGGAACTAAAGCCGTGGTAGAGGATGACGGAACCTACCGAGATTACAATACTCACATCAGAGTGAAAATCGATCAAAAATGGCACTATAATATCTGTTGAAGATATTGATACTGCTTCAAACATCGATAGATTTGCGCCTGAGAGCAAAGAGTATTGGCAGAAATTTGTAAATGGCAAGGGTTTTGAACTTTTCAAGGGCAAGACAAAGGAAACTCTTAATGATGTTGATGTAAATGCAATTTCACAGGCGACAACAAGTACAAAGAGTGTAAGAGACACTATAATGTACGCTTTTGAAGTTGATGAAGAGAAGAATGAGCTTCTTGCTGAGGTTGATGAGTACGGTCCAGCTAGCAAATACATTGCAAAGGATAGAGCTGAAGCTGAGAAACTTATCAAAGAAGTCAAAGAAAAGATTAACTCAGAGGAGCTTGCATCAAATGCAAGAAGACATTTCTTGAACTTCAAGAACAAGATTACAAAGCTAAAAACCTCTGATCAGGTTACAGAAGAGGAAAACAGCAAGAGTGCTGGCGATAGAACAAAGGATGCTATTGAGAATCTTGGAACCATCACTGCTGACAAGAAGGAGGCAGTTGAGCAGGCAAGACAGATGTATAATGCTCTTGATCGCAAGGGTAAGAAGACAGTAACTGCTGCAGTATACCAGAAGCTAGTTAAGGCTGAAGATGAAATCTTTGACCTAGTATATAAGAACAACCATAAGAAACTTTCAGGATCATATCCTATTGATAACTACGGATATGATGTTAGCCTAACAGTATATCTGAGCGGTGATAAGATTGTAAAGATAGAAGACAATGGAACCGTAAAAAACATTAAGGCTAATGAGAATCTCGCAGCAAGAAACATGTTTTACTGGGAGGATACATTTATTCCAAATGGAGGCCTCTACAACTACATAGGTAAAACAACTTCAAACTATCAGAATGTAGATGCTATCTCAAATGCAACATACACAAGTGATGCAGCAAAGGGTGCAATTGGTGAGGCTCTTAAGAAAGCTGATGAAAACAATCTAATAGAGCAGATTAAAACTGATGTTATCAAGCTTGAGGAAAAGCTTGATAAAAACTCTGGTAGCGCGCTAGATAAATTAGAGAAGGATTTTGAAAGTCTAAGCCCAGAATCAAAGGCTAAGCTAAATGATGCTGGATATGGTGCAAGAATAAAGGCTCTAAGAGCAAAATTTGCTGCTTTATCGTTACAGCCGGTAGAGGATGAAAAGGATGATCCTGCTGCAAAGCACTATACAAGAGAAGGTTCACTCCTATATCCAAATGGAACATCTTCGATGGTATTTACCAAGGCTTTCAATCCTGAAGTAAAGATTGCTGAAAAAGATGGTAAGACAACATATACAGTTTCCTTTAAGGAAAGTGGCATGATGGGAGTTACCGAAAAGCTTCAGAAGCTTACAGTAGATGGCAAGGTTTACACAGCAAAAGAAGGCAAGGATCCATATGTATCAGTTTTCAAATTCACAAGAGATGCTGTAGATGAAGAAAAAATCCCTGTAACAGTTTATTCAAATATGATGAAAACATCATATGATATGAATATTGTTCTTAAGCCTGGTAAGACAGAAGCTAAGGCTCCTGAAACAGAAAGCCAGATCCAGGTAAGGAAAATCCTGGCACAGAAAATCCAAACCCAGGAAAAGAAAAACCAAATCCTGGCAAGAATGATAATACAGACAATTCAGTTGCTAGGAAGTATACAAGATTAGCTGATCTTCTATATCCAAACGGTGGAACTTCAATGGTATTCTCAAATGCTTTTAATCCTGTAGTAAAATTTGTTGAAAAGGATGGAAAAGCAACATATACTGTTTCCTTCAAGGAAGGCGGTATGATGGGAATGACAGAAAAAATAAATAAAATGTCAGTTGATGGTAAGACCTATACTGCAACTGAAGGCAAGGAACCGTATATTTCAGTATTTGAGTTTACAAGAGATACTGTAAATGAAGACAAGATTCCTGTAAAGGTTTACTCAAGTATGATGGGTAGATTCTATGATATGAAAATAGTTTTCGTAGATGAGAAGACTGAAGTCAAGGACGAGGAGAAACCAGATCCAGGCAAGGATAATCCTGGCACAGAGAAGCCAGATCCAGGCAAGGATAATCCTGGTACAGAAAAACCAGATCCAGGCAAAGAGAATCCTAATACAGGAAATCAAAACGCAAAGAAGCACTACACAGTTGAGGGTAGCAAGTTCTTAAAGCCAAACGGTTCAGATATGAAGCTTATGACAGAAGCTTTCAATCCTGATGTTAAGCTTGTTGAAGAGAATGGAAAGGCAACATATACTATTTCATTCAAGAAGACCGGAATGATGGGAATCACCGCAGAGCTTAAGAAAATTAGTGTCGATGGTAAAGAAATCAGTGCAACTAAGGGTGAGGGTGAATATGTTTCAGCTTTCACATTCACAAGAGATAGCCTAAACGAGAAGGAAATCCCAGTAAAGATTTACATAGATGTAATGAATACTTGGATTGATGGTAAGCTAGTTCTCTCAAACAATAAGGTTGAGACTCAGCCTTCTGAGAATGAAAATCATAACAAACCAGATCCTGCAAACCCATCAAATCCTTCTAACCCGTCAGAGAATAATGGTGCACAGGCAGGTCCAAGCATTAAATCTGGACTAAACCAGACATGGATAAGAGGAAGCCAGCATGGACTAGTAATCGTATCAGATGCTGATATAAGCACATTTGTAAAGGTACTAGTTGATGGTAAGGAACTTGTAAAGGATAAGGATTATCAGGTTGTTTCGGGAAGTACAAAGGTTACGCTACTACCTACAGCACTAAATAGACTTTCAACTGGGTCTCATAATGTAGAAATCGTTTCAACTAATGGAACAGCAGTAGCTAAATTCACAATCGCAGATGGATTTGGAACTGGAGCTCAGCGTCCAAATACAGGCGATGCAAACACGGAGATGCCAATTGCTTTAGCAGGACTTATCGGAAGTGCTTTCATAGCTTTGATGCTTAAGAAGAAATTCGAGAAGTAATTTTCGAAATAGCTATGTATAACAGACGGCAGGATCGTTGCAAAAGCAATGACCTGCTGTTTGTCATTAAGAATTAAATAAGTTTGGAGGAAAGATGTTAAGATCTAAGAATTTAAGACGAACTTGGATATGCCTCGTATCGGTGTTTATGGTGATGGCCTTAAGCCTTTCATTTAGCTTTGCAGAGAGTGCCGGAACCTATACGACAAGTGTTAGCCCTCAGTATAGAAATCCGCTTACAGGCGCAATTGAGGACTCTGGTGGCGAAGAGAAAGAAGCTCTGGGACAGAGCATGGCTCAAAGTACTGTTTCTAGCGTTGGGGGCTCGTTGAGATTGATGCTTCAGGCAATGTATATGCGACATATAGAATAAACAATGCTAATGCTATGTCTAGCATAAGCTTTAGCACATCTGCAGGTGGTGGATTTTATGGAGTTAGCGCTGTAAATACAAATACAGTTGGAAATTCTGCAGACTATAGAATCAAGGTTCCATATGCGGGAGCACCGGTAAAATGTGCAATATATATAGCACCTATGGGAAGAGAAGTCATATTCTTTATGACATCTGCTGGTCTTACACCTGGGCAGGGAGATTTTGTTAGCGCAATAGATACCTCTGTGCAGGCACAGTCATCTCAGGGAAGTGACAGCTCAAAGTCTGAAGAAGCTAAGAAGGCTGAAGATAAAAAGACTGAAGAGGCTAAGAAGGCTCAAGAGAGTAAAAAGGATAGCGCAAAGAAGGATGGCAAGAAGGTTAAGACTTCAACATCAAAGGAAAAAAAGGATGTCAAAGCTAAGTCTCAAAACGAGGGACAGAAGAAGAGGGCTGTTGTTTATGTAGCGCTTGCAGTTGTAATTATCCTTGCAGCAGCAGGGGCATTCGGATATAAGAAATTCATAAAGAAATAGTGGAGTAGAGTAATGCATAAGAGAATATTTGCTTTAATTTTGACACTGATTATTGCGCTTTCTCTTTGTTCATGTGTTGATCAGCATGCAGAGAAAAAGAAAGACAGTGGAGAAAATAAGAAAGTAATAGCTACGTCGCCGGCAACTGTGGAGATATGTAACAAACTTGATATAAAGCTTATCGCTGTTCCAGAGTCAGATTTTACTATTGCAGATAAATATAAGGATCTACCTAGGATTGGAAGTCCTATGTCACCTGACATAGAGAAAATTAAATCTCTAAGCCCAGACTATGTTCTTTCTCCAATAAGCCTTAAAAACGAGCTTGAAAAGAAGTACAAGAATGCAGAGCTCAACTATGAGTTTATAAATTTGAGTAGTGTAGATGGCATGTTTGATTCTATCAAAAAACTCGGAGATGAATTTGGTAGGGAAAAGGAAGCAAAGGCTTTAATAGATGAGCATAAGCAGTACATGAAGAAGTTTAATAGTAGTGTGGAGGGAAAGAAACATCCTAAGGTTCTTGTTTTGATGGGACTACCGGGCTCATATGTAATTGCGACAAACAAGAGCTATGTAGGAAGCCTCGTAGAGCTTGCTGGTGGAGAAAATGTTTACACTGATGATTCTAAGGAGTTCTTAACAGTTAATACTGAAGATATGAAGACTAAGAATCCAGATATAATTCTCAGAGCTTCTCATGCTATGCCAGATGATGTAAAAAATATGTTTGCGAAGGAATTCGCAGAAAATGATATCTGGAAGCATTTTGATGCTGTGCAAAACGGTAAGGTATATGACCTTGACAATACGCTATTTAATATGAGCGCAAATTTCAACTATAGGAATGCTTTAGAGGAGCTTAAGAAGCTGCTTTATGAGTAGGCGATAGGAAGTAGGAGACCTGATGGTAATTAGCAAAACGAGAAAGTTTTTAGCCTTTGTAATTACAGCACTAGCACTTTTATGTATATTCTACTGGGCTGTAAATACAGGAAGCCTTAGAGTAGGCTTTAGGGCATTAATGCGAGGACTCTTTGTTGCATACAATGAGAATGTAGCAACCATATATGATCTTAGATTTCCAAGGATACTCATTGCAATGGTAGGTGGGGCAGCTGTTGCCGTTTCAGGCGTGATGCTTCAGGCAGTCATGAAATCCATTGGCTGATCCAGGAATACTTGGAATTAGTTCAGGTGCAAGCTTTGTTGCTGTTGTAATAACTGCATTCTTTCCGCAGCTATACTTCTTTATACCAGGTCTAGCTTTTTGCGGTGGAGTAGTTGCTTGCATCTTGATATATATGCTTTCGTGGACGGGAAACGACCTTTCACCTCTAAGACTGATACTGGTCGGAATCGCTATAAATGCAATGTTCATGGGCATGATAAGTGCAATTAACTCTATGACAGGTGGAAGTTATTCTTCAACAGCTAGCCTTGCTACTGCAAATATAAGCATGAAGACATGGACAGATTTTAGAACGCTAGTAATCTATGCAGTGCCTGGGCTTATCATAGCGCTTATACTTTCAAAGCCATGCAATCTTCTTGGACTTGAAGATAAAACAGTAAGGTCATTAGGTATCAATGTAGGCAGGATGAGAATAGGAATTTCTGCTATAGCAGTTTTGCTTGTTTCAATAAGCACGGCAATCATGGGGCCGATAAGCTTTTTGGGATTAATAGTTCCTCACATAGCAAGGCTTCTTGTTGGTGGAGATCACAAGGTCTTGATACCGTATAGTGCTATACTAGGTGCATTTTGTCTGCTTCTTGCAGATACGCTCGGAAGAGCTTTGGTGCCACCATATGAAATAAGTCCTGGCATAATAATGTCAGTTGTTGGCGGACCATTCTTTATTATCTTACTGAGGAGGACAGGAAAAACATATGGCAGATAATCTATTTGAGATAAAGAACCTGTCTTTCAGCTATGATAAGGACAAGGTTATAGACGATCTATCTTTGACGATTAAGCCGGGTGGAGTAACAACGATAATTGGGGCAAATGGATGTGGAAAGTCGACACTTTTCAATTTGATGACCAAGAATCTTAGATACGATAGCGGTGAAATTAAGTTCCTAGGTGAAGATGTATCAAAGATAAAGCTCAGAGAGCTTGCTAAAAAACTTGCTATAGTGCATCAACAAAATACGATTCCCTTTGATGTAACGGTGGAAAAGCTAGTTGGCTACGGCAGGGTTCCATATGAAAATTTATATATTCCATCAAAGAGGGATGACGATGAGGACAAAATAAATTGGGCCATGTCTGTTACGGGAGTGTATGACATAAAGGGAGAGTTATTATCTCAGCTTTCTGGAGGTCAGAGACAGCGCGCATGGATAGCTATGTCTTTAGCGCAGGATACAGACACCTTACTTCTTGATGAGCCAACAACTTTTCTAGATATAAAGCATCAGATTGAGGTGTTGAAATTGATAGAAAGTCTGAACAAAGAGCATGGTATATCTATAATTATGGTATTACACGACATGAATCAGGCGATGAGATATAGCACGGAGGTGATAGCTCTAAAGGCTGGTAAATCAATAGCGCAGGGAGCACCGGAAAGCGTTATAAGCGAGGCGCTTCTGAAGGAACTCTATGGTGTGGATTTAGATATAGTAGAGGTCAAGGGAAAGCCATTTGTATATATGGCTTAGTAAAGGAAAAATAGTTTATGATTAATAAGAGACTTGTCAGGCTCTTATCTGATGGGAAGAAATATATATACGGAAATATATTCTTTCAGTGGATAAACCTGATTGCCAATATAGTTGCGATATTTTTAATATCCGGCTTTATCAGCGATACATATTACGGAAATGTTACGGATGCGAAGCTGGTTAGACTAATAGTAATTCTTGCTATCGCCGTTTTAGCTAGAGTTATTTGCAATATTGCATCAAACAAGATGAGCTATCTATCATCAAAGAAGGTAAAGCAGGTTCTTAGACATAAGATAATGGAGAAAATGCTTACACTTGGAAGCAGCTATAACGAGAAGGTGAGAACATCTGAGGTTGTTCAGGTTTCAGTAGAGGGAGTCGAGCAGATCGAGACTTATTTTGGTCTATATCTGCCACAGCTGTTTTATTCGCTGCTTGCTCCGCTCACATTGTTTGCCGTAATAGTATTTATGAGCTTTACACCTGCGATAGTTCTGCTTCTCTGCGTTCCGCTAATTCCAATTTCAATTGCAGCGGTTCAAACATTTGCAAAGAAACTTTTAGCAAAGTATTGGGGAAGGTATACAGGTCTTGGAGATACATTTTTAGAGAATCTTCAGGGGCTTACTACGCTTAAGATTTATCAAGCTGATGAATACAAAAACAAGAAGATGAACGAGGAGGCTGAGGAATTCAGAAAGATTACAATGAAGGTCCTCACAATGCAGCTTAACTCCATAACAATTATGGATTTGGTTGCATATGGCGGAGCAGCTTTAGGGATAATTTTAACTGTAAGACAGTTCGTCGCAGGAAACATTAGGCTTGAGCAGGCTATAGCAATTATACTTCTATCAGCTGACTTCTTCATACCTATGAGACAGCTAGGAAGCTTCTTCCACATTGCAATGAACGGTATGGCGGCTATAGATAAGATATTCAAGATTTTAGATCTAGAGGTTCCAGAGAAAAAAACGAAGAGCCTTCCAGAAAAAGGATCAATCATGGTGGAGAATTTAAGTTTTGCATATGACGAAAGTCACAATGTGCTAAACGATATCTCAATTGAAATAGCAAATAGAGGCATGGTTTCACCTCGTAGGTGCAAGTGGAAGCGGAAAATCTACGATGGCTTCTCTTCTCATGAAGAGGAGCAAGAACTATAGCGGTAAGATATACGTTGGAGAAACAGACTTCAATGAGATTTCCGAGAAATCTGTAATGGAAAACATTACATATATTAGCCATAGCAGTTATATATTTAAGGGATCTGTTAGGGATAATCTTTTGATGGCTAAAGCTGATGCTAGGGACGAAGAGCTTTGGGATGTGCTTAAAAAGACTAATCTAGCTGATTTCTTTGAGTCTGACAATGGTCTTGATTTTGAAATTGCAGAGGCTGGTGGGAATCTTTCAGGAGGACAGAAGCAGAGACTTGCACTAGCCAGAGGTCTTCTGCATGACAGCAGGTTCTATATCTTTGATGAATCGACATCAAATATCGATGTGGAAAGTGAAGAGGTTATTCTAGAGCAAATCAAGGAGCTTGCAAGATATAAGGGCGTTCTGATGATTTCTCATAGGCTTGCAAACGTTGTAAGCTCAGATAAGATATTTGTCTTGGAGAAGGGCCAGCTAAAGGAAGAGGGAACTCACGAAGAGCTATTAGCTATGCATGGGACATATAGCATGCTGTGGGAAACTCAGCAAAGCTTAGAAAATATGAGAGGGGTGTAGGATATGAAAGTAATGATAAGACTGCTTAAAATGATAAATCCCCTCAAGTATGTGATGCTTTTAGGAATATTCCTAGGAACTCTTGGTCATCTTGCTGCGGCATTTATTACCATCCTTGGCGGATTTGGAATAGTTAATTTTGTAAATGGTGATATCGATGGTTTGACTTTTATCTTCATAATCATGGGTGTTTCAGCGCTTGCTAGAGGCTTTCTCAGATATGGAGAGCAGACATGCAATCACTACATTGCTTTTAAAATACTCGCTATAATTAGAGACAAGGTATTTGTAGCGCTCAGGAGGCTCTGTCCAGCAAAGCTTGACGGTCACGGAAAAGGAAATCTAATTTCAATTATTACAGCTGATATCGAGCTTCTAGAGGTGTTCTTTGCACATACCATTTCACCAGTTGCGATAGCGACATTCTTTTCGATTATAATGATTGCTTTCATTGGAAGCTATGGATGGGTTCTAGGACTGTGGGCTGCAGTGGCTTATGTATGCGTAGGCCTTGTAATTCCAGTGATTATGTCAAAGCTAAGCGCTGGTATAGGCGATGAGATGAGAGAAAAATCTGGAGATATGAGCAGCAATATGCTTGATAACCCTCAGAGGATTAAAGGAAATAATTCAGTTTTCTTACGGTGATGAGCGCATAGAGCAAATGGCTGAGAAATCACTTCAGCTAAGTGAAACTGAAAAAGCTCAAGGCAAATCTTGGAGCAAATATAGCTCTCACAAGTGGAGTTATCATGTTCTTTGATTTTTGGAATGCTGTTTATTGCAAGCTACCCTAAGCAAGGGTACAGGGAACCTCGAAGGAGTTGTAATACCTGTATTTGCCATGTTTTTCATCATTTGGACCAGTAATTGCCTTAGCAAACCTAGGAAGCTCTCTAAACAATACTTTGGCTTCAGCAAGAAGAGTGTTTGGTATCTTAGATGAGAAACCTGTGGTAGAGGATATTGCTGGAAATGAAAGTGTTGAATTTACGGGGGCAAGAGTTGAAAACCTGAATTTCTCGTACACGGAAAACGATCAGGAGCATATGATTCTTGAAGGCATCAATGTCGAAATTAAGAAGAATGAAATCCTAGGAATCATAGGTAAGAGCGGTAGTGGTAAATCAACATTACTCAAGCTTCTAATGAGATTTTGGAAGGTAGATAGCGGACATATCTATATTTCAGATAGGGATATTGATAAGGTTAATACGTCAAATCTAAGAGAACTTGAAAGCTTTGTGACTCAGGAAACAGAGCTGTTTAGAGATACAATAGAAAATAACATTAAGATAGCAAAGCTTGATGCAACGCGTGAAGAGGTTATTGAAGCCTGCAAGAAGGCATCAGTTCACGACTTTATTATGACTTTGCCAAATGAATACGATTCAGAGGTAGGAGAGCTAGGAGAAACACTATCTGGTGGAGAGCGTCAGAGACTAGGTGTGGCAAGAGCTTTCCTTCACGATTCACCGCTTATTCTCATGGATGAGCCTACATCAAATCTAGATAGTCTAAACGAAGGTGCCATACTCAAGGTGCTCAAAAATGAGGCGAACGGCAAAAGTGTAGTGCTTGTATCACACAGAGAATCAACGATGAAGATAGCAGATAGAATTTATAAAATTGATAATGGCAGAGTAAGCTAGGAGGATAAAATGACTATAAAAAAGATATTCCTCGTTATAGTTGGATGTATTAGCCTTGGAATAGGCGCAGTAGGTGCTGTTTTACCGTTTCTACCAACATTTCCATTTTTGATGCTGACAATGGTTTGCTTTACGGCAAGTTCTGAGAGGCTAAATAACTGGTTTAAGTCGACCAAGCTATATAAGAATAATCTAGAGTCATTCGTGGAAAAACGCGGCATGACAAAGGCTACAAAGATAAGAATCATGGCTATTATAACGCTTCTTATGGGCTTTGGCTTTTACATGATGCACGCAGTTCCAGTCGGAAGGATTGTTTTAGCAATAGTATGGCTTGGACATATGCTTTACTTCGCATTTAGGGTTAAGACAATAGAATAGCATTTATATTAAAACAGACAGGCAAGTGCACTTCACTTGCCTGTCTATTTTTTTATCTGAGAATTTTCCTTGCCAGGAATTTCTTTCCTTCAATTTTTGGTTTATGGTGTTTAGGACAAGCCTTTTGCGATATGCCCATTTTGGTGCTATTAAAGTCTTGGCTTGTGAATCTGCGGAAAGCCTATGCATAACGATGTTATAAGGAATTATTTCTAGCAAGTCACATACTAGCTCTGCATATTCGTCCATTGATTCAAATGGAATATAATCAGGATATTCTTTAGCTAGTTTAGTTCCAGAAATAATATTTAGAAGATGTAGTTTAAGACCCCATGTATTGCTCTTTACTGCGTGTTTTACGCTCATTTTCATATCTTGCTTTGATTCACCTGGAAGTCCCAAAATTAAGTGAGTAACAGTCCTTATATTATGAGCATTTAACTTTGATATAGTCTCGTCATAGTCTTGTAAGCTATGGCAGAGATTAAGATTTTTTGCACTATCTTCGTGTATGGTTTGTAGTCCTAGTTCAATCCAGAGAAAATGCTTCTTGTTTATCTCATCTAAAAGAGCAAGGCAATCATCATCTATACAGTCGCTTCTCGTTGCAATGGCAAGTCCCAAGATGCGAGGATCATCTAAAGCACCATAGTAAAGCTCTCGAAGCTTTGATACAGGGGCATAGGTTCCTGAGTAGTTTTGGAAATAGGCTATATACTTTGCGTTTGGCCATTTTTCGGAGAGTAAAGTTATCTGCTCATCTATGTTTGATGCGTTATCTCCGCTACCGCTTGACGAACAAAAAATACAGCCGCCAAAGCCCTTGCTTCCGTCTCTATTTGGGCATGTAAAGCCGGCGTCAATCGAAAGCTTGACGACTTTTTCTCCAAACTCTTTTTTGAGCGCTTGATTAAGCGTATTTATTCTCAATAGGCCTTCTGAGAAATTATCAGAAGAACGTGTAAAATCAACATTATTTGGGGTGTAGCTGTTCATGGTTAATCCTTTTATTTGAGCTATCTATATGCTATAATATACTAATATACATTGACTGAAATGTGAAGACAAATTTATTGGGAAGATTGGCAATGAATAAGAATAAATGCTGGCAGGAAAATATGGATAACTGCTGTTGTAAGAATGATGAGCTTTGCGGAGAAGTAGTCAAGCTCGGCAAGGAAAATATCAAGCCAAAGGTTTTACTACATAGCTGCTGTGGACCTTGCAGTACAGCAGTAATTGAAAGGCTGTTTGGTGACTACAGAATAACAGTATTTTACTATAATCCATGCATTACAGAAAATGACGAGTATGAGAAGCGTAAGCATGAACAAATTCGCTTTATAGATGAGTTCAATAAGGATTTAGACGAAGAACAAAGGGTGAGGTATATAGAGGGTTCGTATAGACCTGAAGAGTATCTTGATCTAGTTAAGGGACTTGAGACTGAACCTGAAGGCGGAGCAAGATGCACAGTATGTTTTAGGCAGAGACTAGAAGAGACTGCAAGAACTGCTAAGGAGTACGACTTTGATTTCTTTGCAAGCACTTTGACTGTAAGTCCACACAAGAATTACGCTTTGATAGCCGAGATAGGTAGGGATTGCGAGAAGAAGTATGGAGTTTCCTTCCTAGATATGGATTTTAAGAAGAAGGCAGGATTTCAGAGAAGTATTCAGCTTTCCAAGGAACACCATCTCTACAGACAAAATTACTGCGGATGTAAATTTTCTAAAAAGATAGACAAGAATTCGAAAGGATATAGATATATGTCAAGACTAATTAAACCAAAGAACTATGCACCTGCGATTCCGCCAATGGAAACGCAACGCGCAATAAAGAAGATAAAGGACTACTTCCAGCAGGAACTAGCTTATGGCCTAAACCTGCGAAGAGTTTCAGCACCACTTTTTGTTGCACCAGAGACAGGACTAAACGATAACCCTAAACGGTGTGGAAAGAAGAGTAAAGCTTTACCATCCTGAGACATGGATGAGAAGCAGGTTGAGATTGTACAGTCGCTTGCAAAAGTGGAAGAGAATGGCTCTAGGCAAGTATGGAATAAAAACCTGGTCACGGTATATATACAGACATGAACGCGATAAGACGAGACGAGGAGCTAGATAATATCCACTCGCTTTTATGTTGACCAGTGGGACTGGGAGAAGGTTATAACCAAGGAGCAGAGAACTACGGAATACCTTCATGAGACTGTAACGACCATATACAATGCAGTTAAGAATCTAGGCGATTATGTAAATAGACTTTATAGGGATATACAGACAGAGCTGCCTAACGAGATTTACTTTATTACATCTCAGGAGCTAGAGGACCTATATCCTGATAAAAACACCTAAGGAGAGAGAGCAGCTGATAACTAGGGCACATGGGGCTGTTTTCATAGAAAAGATAGGTGGAACTCTCAGATCTGGAGAAAAGCATGATGGAAGATCACCTGACTACGATGATTGGGAACTCAATGGAGATATCCTTTTGTGGAATGAGGTGTTAGAAATCGCTTTTGAGATAACTTCTATGGGAATCAGAGTAGACAGCGATGCCATGGAAAGACAGCTTAAGCTTGCAGGTGCAGAGGATAGAAAGCGCCTTTCATTCCAAAGCGCTGTCCTAAATGGTGAGCTGCCGCTTTCAATAGGTGGAGGAATTGGACAGAGCAGACTATGTATGTTCTTCCTGCGCAAGGCTCATATTGGAGAGGTTCAGGTAAGCGTTTGGCCAAATGAAATGGATGAAGAGTGTCGTAAGGCAAATATATTCTTATTGTAATGAAATATGCGAAGCTTGTTATAGAAAATAAGAGCAGACATACAGATAGGCTCTACACATATAGATGCGCTGATAACACTAGGATAGGTCAGGTCGTAAAGGTTCCCTTCAGCAAGGGAGATACCGAAAGGCGAGGTTTTGTCTTTGATATAATGGATGAATGTGATCTTGATGAGTCTACGCTTAAGGAGATAAGCTCAGTTCAAGAGGACATTTCTTTGACAGAGGAGATGGTAGAGACTGCCGAATGGATGAGGCAAAGATACGGAATCAGATACCTTGATGCAGTGAACTGCTTTATCCCTAGAGGAAAGGCAGCAAAGAAGGGCAAGGAGAAAAATCCACTAAACGATGCACAGGCTGAAGCACAGGACATAGATAATCTTACTGATGAGCAGAAAGCAGCATGCGAAGAGATAAACGCAGCTATTGACGCTAATAGGCAGGAGAACTTTCTTCTAAAGGGTGTAACCGGAAGTGGAAAGACCGAGGTATATATGCAGGCTGCTGCAAGAGCTATATCAAAGGGAAAGACAGTTATAATGCTGCTTCCAGAGATAGCTTTGACAAAGCAGATTACCGAAAGGTTCATAGGAAGATTCGGAAAGGGAAGCTGCGCTATACTTCATAGCCATCTTACGGGAAGAGAACGATTCGATGAGTGGAGTAGAATAAGAAGTGGAGAAGCCAAGATAGTAATTGGAGCTAGAATGGCCGTCTTTGCACCGCTTGATAACATAGGGCTTATTATTTTAGACGAGGAGCACGAGTCGACATATAAGTCAGATATGACGCCTAAGTACGAGACGGTTGACATAGCCTTTAAACGCCTTATGCATCATAAGGGAGTGCTTTTGCTAGGAAGTGCAACGCCTTCGATAGTTTCATACCAAAGAGCCAAGGAAGGTATATATAAGCTCATAGAGATGAACACGAGGTATAATGCAGTTGAGCTTCCAGACATGTCCATAGTGGATATGAGGCAAGAGCTAAGAAAAGGCAATCGCAGTATATTCAGTGACAAGCTCTATCAGAGCATGGATGAGCACTTGCAAAACGGAGAACAGGTAATACTCTTTCTTAACAGGCGTGGATATTCGAGCAGTATAAGCTGTAAGGACTGTGGAAACACTTTGATGTGTCCAGACTGCGGCATAAGTCTAACATATCACAAGAAAGAGAATGCAGCTGTTTGTCACTACTGCGGAAGGCATTTTGATATACCTAAGGAATGTCCGAAGTGCTCAAGTAAGTTTATTAAGTTCATAGGCGTTGGAACCGAGCAGGTAGAGGAATTCGTCAAGAAAGAGTTTAAGGATTACGAGACAGAGCGTTTTGACCTAGATACTGCCAAAAATAGCAGGGAGGTTTCGGCGATACTTAATAGATTTGCATCGGGCATGACTAAGATTTTGGTTGGAACCCAACTTGTTGCAAAGGGACTGGATTTTAGGAATGTAGGGCTTGCATGTGTAGTATCTGCTGATACCACGCTCAATATACCTGACTATAGGTCGGCGGAAAGAACCTTTCAGCTGATTACGCAGGTTGCAGGACGTGCAGGAAGAGGGTTAAAGAAGGGTGAGGTTATAATTCAAACATATAACCCAGAAAGCCTAGCGATAACTGCAGCATCCAAATATGACTACGAGGGTTTCTTTGCTGAAGAGGTTGGCTTTAGAAAGTTAATGAAGTATCCTCCTTTCAGCGACCTTATACAGGTACAGTTCATAGGAGAAAATGAGTCAGAGGCCGAAAAGCTTGCTCTAGAATGCAAGGTTTATCTTAGCAAGAAGGAAATAGACAAAAGCGAAAATGAGATATTTGGACCTAAGGGCACGCATCAAATATCAAAGGAGAAGGATGTATTTAGATACTCAATCCTAATTAAGGCTTCTAAGGGCAGTAGAAATAAGTATATATATTATATAAGCAAATATGGAGAATATGTTACATCTAAGACCAAGTTAAGCTTGTAATAGATGTTAATCCGTACAGCGGATTTTAGGAGGAAAGATGGCACTAAGGAAGGTTGTTGTTCGAGGCGACGAGATTTTATCAAAGAGATGCAGAGAAGTAAGCGAAATTACAGATAGAATAAGAGAAACACTTGACGATATGGTCGATACAATGAGAGAGGAGCTAGGCGTTGGCCTTGCAGCACCTCAGGTAGGCGTAATGAGAAGAATGTTCGTTGCTGAGCCTGAGCCAGGTAGAGTTTATTACATGATTAACCCTGAGATTTATTTTGAAGAGGGAAGTGAAGAGGAATATGAGGGATGTCTTTCAGTTCCAGGCCTTATAGGAATAGTGGAAAGACCTCAGAAAATCAAGATTAGAGCTCTGGATAGAGATGGAGTTGAGCAAGATTACGAGTTTGAAGGTTTTGATGCTAGAGTTATGTGTCACGAGAACGATCACCTAAACGGCATTCTATATACAGATAAAGCACATGATATCAGATCTGCAGAACCACAAAGTGATGAGGAATAAGATTTATGAAAATAGTTTTTATGGGTACGCCAGAATTTGCAGCACCTTCCTTAAGAGCACTTGCAAAATCAAGGCATGAGGTCTGTCTTGTAATTTCACAGCCAGATAGAGCAGGAAATAGAGGAAAGATGACCATGCCTATAATTAAGGAGATTGCCCTTGCCGAAAATCTTCCGGTAATGCAACCTGAGAGGATTAAGCAAAATGAGGAGCTCATGGATACTCTAAGAGAGATAAATCCAGATATGATTATTGTGGCAGCGTACGGCAAGATACTTCCAAAGGAACTTTTAGATTTACCAAGATTTGGATGTATTAACGTTCATGCGTCGCTACTCCCTAAATTCAGAGGTGCATCTCCAATTCAACACGCAATTTTGACAGGTGAAACACATGCAGGTGTCACTATAATGAAGATGGCAGAAGGACTAGATACTGGAGATATGTACTCACAGGCTTCGCTTGAAATTGCAGGCTCTAATTATCCTGAGCTTAGTGAAAGGCTCGCAGAACTTGGAGCGGATCTACTTCTAAAGACCATGGATGAAATAGAAAGTGGCAAGGCGCATGCAGAGGTTCAGGATGAATCAAAGGTCACACACACCGGAATCATCAAAAAAGATGAGGGCAGGGTAAGTTTTGCTGATGAGAGCGCAGATGAGATAGAGAGAAAGCTCAGGGCATTTACACCATGGCCTGGCATATATTTTGAACTAGGAGAGCTTAAGATTAAAATTAAGGCTGCAGAGGTTCTTGATGAGCTTGAGAGCAGAGGAAGGCCTGCAGAAGTCATAGCTGCTAATAACGATGGTATTGATGTCGCATGCCGCGAAGGTGTTTTGAGAATCAAAGAGCTTCAGGCTCCAGGAAAGAAAAGTATGAAATCTGGAGATTATCTCAGAGGGAATAAGCTAGAGATTGGAACCATACTTGGGAGGTAATTTATGTATTTGGACAGCACAATAATAATACTTATACCTGCTATAATATTTTCTATGATAGCATCGGCAGGAGTAAAGAGTACGTTTTCGAAGTACTCATATATCAGAAATAGCAGAAATATGACTGGTGCAGAGGCTGCACAGAGAATGCTAAATGCAAATGGACTAACTAATGTTGGAATTAACCATATTCCAGGAAATTTAACAGATAACTTCGATCCTAGAACTAATACGCTAAATCTATCAGATTCAGTATACGATAGGACTACTATAGGTGCGGTTGCAGTTGCCTGTCACGAAGCAGGTCACGCGCTTCAACACGCATACGGATACAAGGCTATAACGGCAAGAAATGCAATAGTTCCAGCTGTTAATTTCGCATCTCACTCATCTTGGTTTCTAATCATCATAGGTCTATTTCTTGGAGCTCAGGGTGCAGGAAACATGTGGTATATAGGTGATACCATTTTCAATATCGGTGTGGTTGCATTTGTACTAGTACTCGCATTTCACCTTATAACACTTCCTGTTGAATTTAATGCTAGTTCAAGAGCTCTTGCGAATATACAGGAGCTAGGACTTGTAGATGAAGACGAATATCAGGGTGCTAAGAAGGTTCTTAGAGCAGCTGCTATGACCTATGTTGCAGCTACTGCTGTTGCAGCAGCAAACCTAATCAGAGTACTCGCTATCAGAGGAAGGCGAAATTGAAGATAGATTTAGATAGGGAAGCGGCATATAAGGCGCTGCTAGCAATCGAAAGAGATGGTTCTTATTCGAACCTTGAACTTTCTAAAATGCTAGCAAGTGATGGGCTTTCAAACAAGGGCTTCATAAGGGAAATCGTTTATGGAGTGACCGAAAACAAAATATACCTAGACTATATCCTAGATAAGTTCATCAAAAAAGGTGCATCTAAGACTAAGCTTCAAGCTCTCATAATACTGCGTATGGGTGTTTACCAGATTCTCTTTATGAACTCGGTTCCAAACTACGCAGCAGTGAATGAATCTGTTGCGCTAGCTCGTAGGTTTGCTAGGGGCACGGACGGATTCATCAACGGGGTGCTAAGAAATTTCATTAGAAATATGGAAAGTGCATCTGAGATTGATGTAAAGGGACAGCTTGAGTACCTTAGTATTCGATATTCATGCCAGCTAAGCTTGTAGAGGAACTTGTGAGCATGCTCGGATTTGAACATGCTAAGATGCTCCTAGAGCACGCAGGTCATAGGCCACCGCTGAGTATCAGGGTAAATATAGCGAAGATTTCACTAAAGGAGCTAGCTGATAGGCTCAGAGCAAAGGGTTTTGAAATTGAAGGTTCAAAGCTTAGCGATAGGGTGCTGCTAGTGAAGGGCGGAGCCCTTACCGAAGCGAATGAATACAAAGAAGGGCTATTTTCGATTCAGAGCGAGGAGTCGTGTGCCATTGCGGATTTTGCGGACGCAAAATCCACGGAGCTGGTGGTCGACCTTTGCGCAGCTCCGGGCGGCAAGGCCGCCGCAATGGCCGAACAAATGCTAAAGCCAAGCGCTTCGACGGAGCCTTTGACTGAGACAGAGCCATGCAAGAAGCCAAGCGCTTCGACGGAGCCTCTGACTAAGACAGAGCCAGGCAAGAAGCCAAGCACTTCGACGGAGCCTTTGGCCGAGACAGAGCCAGGCATCGCAGGAGGTAAGGTTGTAGCGCTTGAACTTTATGAGCATAGGGCGGCTTTGATAGAAGCAACAGCTAGGAGACTTGGGCTAGAAAACATAGAGGTAAGATGTCGGGATGCGGTAGAGCAGATAGATGAGCTAGTTGGAAAGGCCGATTTAGTTCTGGCAGATGTTCCTTGTAGCGGACTTGGAGTCATTAGAAGAAAGCCAGAAATGAAGTATCGAGATGAATTTGATTTTGATGAATTAGTTGAAATCCAAAAAAATATTCTTGAGACGGGTTCAAGTTACCTAAAGCCAGGAGGGAGACTAATATATAGTACATGCACTATAAATCCTAGAGAAAATGAACTTATGGTTAAGGATTTTTTAAAGAGGCATGAGGAGTTTATCTCAGAAAAAGAAGTGAAACTGTCACCATTTGATAATGGATATGACGGATTTTATATGAACAAGCTGAAAAAGATAGAAGGGAGATGCCCTAATGGATGTGGGGTTCAAGACCGATAAAGGTCGACGCAGATTTAATAATGAAGACGCATTCTTTGTGATGAAAAACGACAGGGTCTTTGTTGTGGCAGATGGAGTTGGTGGAAATAACTCTGGAGAAATTGCCAGCAGGACAGCAGCAAATCAGATAGCGGACTTCGTAAAAGAAAATGATATAGAGAGCATGGATCCAGTAGATTTTCTGCTAAAAGCCATAGTTCAGGCTAATAGTAAGGTATATGATCTGTCGCAGAAGTATGCAGAAAACAATGGTATGGCGACAACAACTGTAATTGGATATCTTAAGGATTCGTGGCTATATATACTAAATGTCGGTGATAGTCGAGCATACATATATGAGCAAGGCTACCTAAGACAGTTAACAGAAGATCATACATATGTGAATACCTTAGTCAAACTTGGAATAATAACCAGGGAAGAAGCTGAGGTACATGAAGAGCGTTACAAGATAACAAAGGCTGTCGGCGCAGATGCCGAAATCGAGCCGGATATATCTCGAATAAAGATAAGCAAGGGAGATAAGATAATCCTTTGCAGTGACGGTCTTAGTGGTGAACTAGGCGATGAGCAGATGGAGGAGATTCTTGCTAGGGGAGAATCCATGACAGAAACCTGCAGACTTCTAGTTGATGCTGCTAATGAACACGGCGGAAATGATAACATAACTGTTATATGCATAGAATTTACGGAGGATGATTTCGATGAGTAAGTTATTGGCGGGAAGATACGAATTAATTGAAAAAATCGGCGAAGGCGGAATGGCCGTCGTATATAAAGCTAAGGATAGATTGCTAAACAGATACGTAGCTATCAAAATTTTGAGACCGGAATTTACTCAGGATGAGCAGTTCCTAGATAGTTTTAAGCGTGAATCACAGGCGGCAGCTGGTCTTCAGCACCCTAATATCGTTTCAATCTATGATGTAGGTAGAACAGGAAACATTAACTTTATAGTAATGGAACTAGTAGACGGAAGACCACTTTCGGATTTTATAAAGGAGAATGGACACTTAGACTACAAGACGACTATAGATATTGCAAAGCAGGTGGCTTCAGCTCTAGCAATAGCGCATAAGCATCAGATTATACATAGAGATGTAAAGCCACATAACATTATGATCACATCAGATGGTGTAGCAAAGCTGACTGACTTTGGTATAGCAAGAGCGGTTAGCAAAGCAACCATGGTAGCAGATACGAGCAAGATTATCGGTTCAGTTCACTACTTCTCACCTGAACAGGCAAGAGGTGCTTATGTAGATGAGCGTTCAGATATTTATTCGCTCGGTATTGTTATGTTTGAGATGCTTACAGGACGAGTTCCTTTTGATGGAGAAACTCCTGTAGAGGTCGCGCTAAACATATCAACGAGGATGTACCTTCACCAGCTAAATTAGTTCCAGGAATTCCACCTGCACTAGACAAGGTTGTGCTCAAGGCTACAGATAAGTACCAAACAGAGAGATATAAGTCTGCTGATGAGATGCTCGAAGCGCTAAAGAATGTTGAGTTTGTAACTCAGATGGTAGGAGATAGAGTATTTGCTGGAGAAACAGATAACAAGCCAAGACGAGACGAAAGCCTTGTGGCACCTGTTATGAGCAGCAGAAGAGAAGATAGGGAGCAGGAAATGGTTATAGCACCAGCAAATCCAAGAAAACCTAAGGCAAAGCCAGATGATAAAAAGAAGAAAAAGAGAGCTATTATTATAGGCGTTGCAGCTGCTGCTATACTAGCACTATTTGGAATCCTATATGTTTCTGGCATTATAGGTGGAGGCGGTAAGGAAGTTACAGTTCCTGATGTAAAAGGAATGAGCTATAGCGAAGCAAAGGAAGTTCTTGAGGCAAAGGGACTTAAGATAGAGAAGGCAGACGAACCAATAGCAAGCCAGAAGATAGAAAAGGGCAAGATTGTTTCCCAGACTCCATCAAAGAACTCCAAGGTTAAGAAGGGTAGAACTGTTAGGGTTATCCTAAGTGCAGGTAATACTGAGCTTAAGGTTCCTGATCTAAAGGGACTTTCATATAAGGAAGCAAAGACTTTGCTATCAGAAATGGGACTTCAGATATCAAAGGGTGATGAAGTCGACAGTGATTCAGTAACAGAAGGTCTAATCGCAAGCCAGTATCCATCAGCTAAAACCAAGGTAGATAAGGGTGATATAATCACAGTTAATATCAGTAAGGGCAAGAAGGATGCTGTAATTCCAAAGCTAGTAGGAACTACATTTACATCAGAAAGCGATGTAAGCGCTACACTATCAAAGTATGGCTACAAGCTCGGAAAGGTAAGCTACGAAGAAAGCTACGAGACTCCAGGAACCATTATAAAGCAGTCTCCTGATGCTGGAACAACAGCAGAGAAGAAGACTACAGTAGATATCGTTATCAGTAAGGCTAAGTCAAAGGCAACCGTTCCAAATCTAAATGGAATGACATATGACCAGGCAGAATCTGCACTGCAGTCTCTAGGCTTTAGTGTCGGAAGAGTAACAGAAGAAGAAAACAATGGATTCACAGCAGGAACTGTATTTAAGCAGTATCCAGCAGCAAACTCAGAATATCAGACAGGTTCAACAGTTGATATCTGGATTGCAAAGTCAGGTGAGTAAAATATGAGAGGACTTGTTGTCAAAGGCATCGGAGGCTTCTACTTTGTGAAGACTGAAGACGGTGTATATAGAGCAAAGGGCAGGGGTCTTTTCAAGAAATCAAAGAACACGCTAATGGTAGGCGATGAGGTGGAACTCAATATATCAAAAGACGGAGAAAGTGACTCTCTAATAGAGAAAATCTATCCACGAAAAAACTACTTCATCAGACCTGCTATAGCAAACGTAGATCAGATTATCGTGGTGACAGCTCTTTCTGAGCCTGCGCCAAGCTTTGAGATAATCGACAAGATGCTTGTAAATGCTGAGATGAATTTAGTAGAACCTATGCTTTGCATAACCAAGCCAGACCTCGATAAAAAGGGACTACTTGAGCAAATTCTTTCAACTTACAAACCGATGTATAGGTGTTTTGTTGTAAACGGAAGAACAGGCGAAGGCGTAGATGATCTTAAGGCTTCTCTAAAAGACAAGAAGACGGCTCTTATGGGTCCATCTGGTGTAGGTAAGTCGACTATTACAAATCTCATTTCGCCTTGCGCTTTGATGGAAACTGGAGATATAAGCGACAAGACAAGAAGAGGAAAGCATACTACTAGGCATATAGAGATTTTTTCATGTCAAGGCGGGTATATATACGATACACCTGGATTTACATCGCTCTACACCGAAGGAGTGGAGGAAGCTAGACTTTCATCATTATTCCCAGAGTTTGTAGATAAAAGCCGTGGATGTAGATTTGATAATTGCAGGCATATAAATGAGCCTGAATGCGAGATAAAGAGCGCTGTCGAAAGTGGAGAAATCGCAAGAACAAGATATAATTCATATCTTAGCATGATAGATGAAATAAAAAGAAATAAGAGATTTTAATTAAGGAGAACGAAATGAAAGAATTGGCACCATCCCTATTATCTGCAGATTTTGCTAGGCTTGGCGAGCAGGCTGAATTAGTTAGCAAGCACGGTGCAGATTACCTTCACATAGATGTAATGGATGGACATTTTGTACCTAATATAAGCTATGGGGCTTCTGTTATGAAATCACTAAACAATTGCGATACAGCAAAGTATGATGTTCATCTCATGATCGAAAATGCGGATGATTATGTTGCAGATTTCGTTACAGATAAGACTGAATACATAGTTGTTCATCAGGAGGCTTGTGTACATCTTTATAGAAGCCTTCAGAATATCAAGAGTCTTGGAGTTAAGGCCGGAGTAGCGCTTAATCCAGCAACTCCTCTCTGCATGATTGAGGAGGTACTTTCTGATGTGGACCTTGTTCTCATTATGTCAGTAGAGCCGGGCTTTGGTGGGCAGAAATTCATTGAAGCTTCACTTGATAAGATTGAAAGACTAGCTAAAATAAGGGCAGAGAAGGACTTTAACTTCAAAATCGAAGTAGATGGTGGAGTTAGTACGAAAAACGCTAAGAAACTAATTGAGGCTGGTGCAGACATACTCGTTGCAGGATCTGCAGTATTTGGAGCAGAAGATATCCCTGCTAGAATGGATGAATTCAGAAAAGAAATGGAATAGCTAATAGGTATATATGAAGGCAGATTTAGATGGGAGCATTTGAAAAAGTAAATGTGATATATTGTGACTTTCAAAGTCAAATTTCAGATGAAGATATATCAGATCTAATATCTAATAAAGACCTTGAGTGCATTAGACCATGTGGTGGGTATGTCCCAAGTGAAAAGGATCTTTATTTGCTAAATGATTTCTTTAGGAAGCGTCCAGATGTGGCTTTTAGAGTGACCTGTAAAGGGCAACTAAGATATATTCCGTATGTACAAAACATTTCAGAACCTATAGAGGGATGTCTAGGTGAGGAACTAGAAGATTTAAAGTATATAAAATGCCTTAAATCCGTAAGTCTAGTGGAAAAGAATATTGAACCACTACTGGCACATAAGGATGAACTTATAGGTTTAGACTTGAAGGAACCATAAACAAGAGTTCACATGAAATATTGCCGAAGCTTGGGAATTTAAAGGCTCTTTATTTGGATTCTACAACTCTCAAAAGCTTTACGTATATTTCTGAGCTCCCCATAGAAAAGCTTAGTCTATATGGACGTCAGCCATCTGACGCTTTAGAGCTAGAAAAACTAAGTGAACTAAGAGAAATTAATATCAAGAATAATTCTAACTGGATTGATTTTAGTTTTCTGTCAAAGTTAGATAAGCTGGAGCGAATAAAGCTTAGCTACTGTGCAAAAATCGAATTTGTTCCATCACTGGATGAGCTTGTAAGGCTAAAATATATAGAGCTAAGCAACTGCAATAGATTGAAAGATGTGAAGGCATTATGGAAGCTGGGAAAAGGGTGTAGTGTACTTGCAACGGGCAAACAGCTATCAAAAGAGAGATTAGCATATCAATTTGATAAAGATACAGGTATTTCCGATTGGTGCAAGGAGTATTCCGTAAATATTCCAGATGATATATTAAACCGATAAATATATAGACGAAAAAAGAGAATGCTTTCGCATTCTCTTTTGCTTTGTGTAATTTATGGTGAGCTTGGTGTAGTAGGTGAGCTCGGACTTGAGCTAGAATCCTTCTTTTGCTCTACCAAGGTTTCATCTGGTGAAATAGGGTATTTCTCTGGATTACTGTTATGTATATTACAGTAATATTCTGGTATCTCATCCTCAGAGAATACATCGAAGGTCTTTGTCTTTTTGTGCTTGCAGTCAGGAGTTGCTAGATATCCAGATTCTTCACAAATCTCTACCTCTCGACTTTTTAAATCGCTTACACTCTTTGCACCGCTCTGAGTTCCATTAATATAATATTCACCGTTATATGAGATAACATTTGCAGGTCTTGCAGCTCTTGAACCGTCATAAACCTTATTGATGTTTCTCATGATATTACCCCACATATATGTGGAGATGATACTGTGATCAGAAAGTGATACGCCGTAGTCACTACCTATCCAAAGTGAAGCGGAGTAGGTAGGTGTAAACCCATTGAACCAGTCATCAAATGCATCATCTGTTGTACCAGTTTTCCTCCTACAAATACCCCAGATATCTGTGCGTAGTTTGCTGCTGCGCTGTTTACAACGCTGCTGAGCATGTCTGCCATAATCCAAGCAACGCCTTCGTCTAGGACCTTATGTTCCTTAGGTTTGTTTTCTAAGATAACATTTCCTTGCTTGTCTACAACCTTTGTAAATGATGATGTATCATATCTAACACCATTGTTAGGGAAGGTGCTGAATGCACTTGCCATCTCAAGCGTTGTTGTTCCCTTAGTCATACCGCCTAGAGCTAGAGCTGAAGCGTTGAGATCGTTTGCATCGCCTTCTTCAACCAAGGTTGTAATTCCAAACTTTTTCAGCATTTCTACTGAATAGTCCTTGCCAACCTGGAGCCATATCTTAACGGCACATGTGTTAAGTGAGTTGACCATTGCAGATCTCATAGTCTGGGTACCAGAGTATGTTCTAGAGAAGTTGAGCGGCCATACCTGACCGTTTATAGTTGTCTTCTCGTCGATTACAATTGAGCCTGCCGTTAGGTAGTCTCCGTAAAGTTTAGTTCCTTGTTTATCGATTCCAAAATCTGTGAACTTATGCTTTCGTCCAGCTGCATATTCCTCAGCACTTTGCTGAAGAGCAGGGGCATAAACACCTAAAGGCTTTATTGATGAACCTGGCTGACGAGGTGCATCAGATGCACGGTTCAGAATTTGTCTTCCAGTAGTATTTCTTCCGCCGACCATTGCTTTGATATGACCAGTCTTGTTTTCGACTATTGTCATTGCAGCCTGTGGCTGTATTGTCTTTGGTCTGAGAGAATAGGATGAAGGAGGAATAGTTACACTACCATCATCATTAACTGTCATGAAATTCTTATATTCCTTCGACTTAAAGAATTTAGCTGAGATAATCAGGTTGTTATCCTTATCTACAGTCTTGTATTCAGAAGGGATGTTTACATATCCACCCTGAATGGAGTAGAAGGTTCCTGAATTATCAGTAATATACATATTCTTAAACTCAAGGCTATAATCAGTTTTGCCATTTACCTTAGTTGTATAGATGTTCAAATCATTACCATAGTAGATAATCATTGAACCATCCTTTTGCATTTCGGCATTTCCGGCTGGAAGGATGAAGTTACCGTTTTCGTCGAAGTAGTTATCATATGCAAACAGAACAACTTTGCCGTTTCTTCCAACTATATTTCCGTAACGATCATAGTTAGGAGAGATATTAGGATAGTTATCGCTATTTGCAAACTGTTCTAGAACCGTCTTCTGAGCCTGTGAATCCATTGTTGAGTAGATCTTAAGGCCACCATTATATACAGCATTCCAAGCTGTGCTGTGATCCCAGTTCTTCTCTTTCTTTAGCTTAGTGATTACTTCGTCAATAACATAATCAGAGAAGTAGGCTGATTTACTATCAAACTTGTTGTAATCAGGCTTAGCATATCCTTTAGTGGTGTGTTGATAGCTTCTTTGTACTCCTTCTCGGTGATATATCCTTGCTCCTTCATAAGCTTTAGACATATCTCTCTACGAGGCTTACTTATATCGTTATAGATATATACTCCATCTGGTGTCTCAGCTAATAATACACCTTTGTATTCTGCCGCTGTACCACCCTCAATGAACTGAACAAGCTCGTACTTACTAGGTGACTGAGGTAGTGCTGCTAGTGCAGCTGATTCAGCTACTGTAAGTTCACTAACATCCTTGGAAAAGTATGCTTTAGAAGCAGTCTGAACACCGTAGGAGCTATATCCTAGATAAATGTAGTTTAGGTAAGCCTCTAAAATCTCATCCTTAGATAGGTATTTCTCAAGTTTAGTTGCATAGTATGCCTCAAGTACCTTTCGGCTTATGGTTCTATCAAACTGCTGATCAGGAAGGTACATGTTACGAGCAAGTTGCTGTGTAATAGTACTTGTTCCGCTTATCTTTCCACCTGAGAAGATGGAGTCTTTGACAGCACCAAACATTCTTATAACATTAAAGCCATGGTGCTTACGGAAGGATTTATCTTCCAAAGCGATAAATGCATTGGTTAGGTGTTTAGGCATCTTCTTGATGCTGACAGTCTCTCTGTTGCTACTTGCAAAGACTGTATCAAGCTCCTTGCCTTGGTCGTCGTATATTGTTGTACTTTCGGGAGAGCAGAGAGTTAATCTTGGATGGATCAATCTTAGGTGCTTTAGAAATTATAGAATATACATATCCAAACACTGCGAGTGCTGATATTACAAATATAATAAGAAGAGCAATCAAAACAATCTTAAGTCTAGGATGTTTGCTTTTTCTTAGTCGCACTTCTACGTCGCTTTGCAACTAATGCAGTATCGTTCTTTACATTTGCTTGCATTTTTGCAGAAATTCCTTTCTATTAAATACATAAAGATTAAACCTAATTATACCATATCAATACTTTAAAGTATAGTATTTGCCGTTAATTAGAATACTTACAAGGAGTAGAGAAACTATGAAACTTTTGAATAGATTATATGGGGAAAATCAAAATATGTAAGTAAATACAAGTTTAGCAATCTTGTCAATCTATGGGGAAGAAAGTATATTGAAATTGAGGAGGAAGTGTTTTTGAGGCGTAGCTTAGCATTTGCGGTTTTAAATTTTTGATGGGACTTCTTTTGATGTACTTCAGTACAGATTATGGTGTTGTTTCAACACTTGTGTATTTAGGAATTCTATTGCTTATATAAAAATGTTTTTTTAGGTATAGATGCAAGATATTGTTTATTTGCGGTTTTTGGATGTATTTGGATGCTAATATCTATTTTGGGACATTATAATGCCGAGAATATGCCTTTTGTATCTAAAGAGGCAATATGTAGAGGATATGTATCTACAGAGAGTGTGGATAAGTTTGGATTATCAGTATACGTATGCGAGATTGATGAGATTGTTTTTTTAACGGTATGACTTACAATAACTATAAAGTTAGGCTGACAAGCAAGGAGAAGCAAAGATATTCTATCGTTGGGGAACGTATTGAATTTAGGGCTAAGCTAGGTGTTCAAGAAGTTAGAGATGATGGGATAGATTATCGTAGATATTTATATGGCAAGGGGATTGACTATAGATCAACTTGCAGAAGAATAAAGATTTTAAAAAATGGAGGACCAAAACTTGCAAAAGCACGTTTTTATATTATTAAAGCTATAAATAGGAAGAAAAACCTTTTTTTCTTTCAAGGATTTCACCTAGTGCAAGAGGATATTTTTCAGGGATAATATTCGGTGAAAAAAACTTGATCAGCTCCGATGTTATAGAGGAGTTCCAAGATACTGGAACTGCACATATTCTTGCAGTCAGTGGCCTTCACATAGGTATAATTTACATGATTTTTACGAAACTGAAGACTCGTCTTAAATTGAGAAATAGCGTGGATTTTGTTCTCGTTTTGATGCTTGGCATATACATTGTTTTGGCATCTTTTAGCATTTCTATTATTAGAGCAGTCATAATTATACTTTTGAAAATTATTGCTGATAAGCTGATGATGCGATTTGATTTTTTGACTGCAATTTCAATAGCAGTTTTGATTTCGTTGATAAATAATCCATATAGCATATTTGATGTTGGACTTCAGCTTTCGTTTCTTTCTGCGTTGATAATTGTATTTATATTTCCTCATATTAGAAGGACAAGACATAGAAAGTTATTAGAAATAATGATGCTTCCAATTGGCCTTGGAGCCTACAATATAGTAAGCTTTGGTCAGTTTAGCTTGATAGCAGTTTTAGCCAATACTCCTGTAATTTTACTTATGTCAATTTATGTACCGATAGGAATCACAAGCTTCTTTATATATCTTGTCAGCAGTCATTATTCTAATATTCTTGGTTACTTAACATCTGCAATTGGTGAACTTACATATATAGTTAATCATAGTTTTTAGTTTATTTCAGAAGGGAAGATTAGAGGTTGAATATGGCGATAGTAGGCTAGCGATTTTTGCTTTTATACATTCATTTTTTTATTGTGTCATCAGAATATTTTTATGTTAAGCTTGTCAGCCGAGCATGATCTAAAACAGTGTGTTGGTTTTTATACTGATAGGTATTACAATATTTATGTTTTTGAACATAATAAAAAGGAATTAGACCAAAGGCCTAATTCCTTTATAGCTTAAATTTATAGATTTTTCTTCAGTAGATACAGTGTCGTTTCGAACTGGTTCTTGAGCTACTTCTGGCTGAGCAGGAGTTTCTGGTGCAACAGGCTGAACCGAAAATTCGCTCTGAACTGGCTGTGACTGAAATGGTGTAGCTGCTGCCTCATCTAGATGACTTCCAATTGTTGTGAAGCTTATAGATGAAGGAGTGTTTTTAACCACTTTCTTGGTTATAAAATAGCAAATACAAGCACCGATTACTGCAAGAGATGCTATACGTACAAGGTAGAAACCAATCTTGAAGTGGAGCACATCTCCATACGTGTTCTTAACATCAAGAGCGTGTACAAGCTCATAGATGAATATCAGCAGGAGTAAGATTGCTATTATTAGCAAAGGTATTTTTTTCTGAATAGCAGCAAATAGAATTGCTAGTGTTCCTAGAACTACGAAAAATATTCCATCTCCAAACTGTCCTTCAATGATAAGAAAGTTAAATGTATATCCCTGACCGAAAAGTTCAACTCTAGCATATGGTAGAATTGTTGAAATCATCATCACTGCTGAAGAAATAATAATTACTAAACGAGCAATTGATGGGATATCCCTTTCTTCTTGAATATCAAAATTCATATCTTGCATTATTGTCCCTCTTTCCTAAATAACTAAAAAAATTAAACATTAAAGAAATTATAGACTATAATGCTCTGCTTGGCTAGTAAATTTTTGATTACCTTATATTTATATTGAAAAAGCTTTTTTTAGTGGACGATTTTTAAGAATTATATGATAATATAATTGTAAATAGAGTCATTTGATTTCTCATGGAGTTTAAATGCGAAAAGAGGTACAAAATGAACGAAAAACGATACTCAAAAAGAGGGATGAGAGAACTATTAAGATAATGATTATTGCGATAGCATCATTTTTTTATTGTGCTTACATTAATTGCAGTAGCTGGAGTATTTTTATACTTTAAGTTCTTTGCAGTAGACCATGACATTGATTCAGACACACAGCCTACGGTTACAGAAGCAAGGCTTGCTGATATGGTACTTGAGGAAGGAACTTGCTTTGGTGAAGATATTCCTAGCATGTTCGAAGGCTTTTATAGAATGAACCGAAAAATAGATGATGTTGAGGAAGGTATAGTAGCCACAAATGTATTTGATGTAAAAGATATCGAGCAGCTTGGTATAGTTAGCAGATACAAAAGGGATGGGAATACACCGGCACTTAACACACAAATATATAGGTATGATAAGAATACTGATGAGCTAAAAGCCTTAAAAACAAAAGCTAAATACAAAAATGAAATGTGGCCCATTGATTTGAGCCTTTTTAATTCTGTTTCAGAACATGTATATAAATTCGAATGCAAGGGTGAGCTATATATAGTCGAGAATGTTACAACGACACAGGGAATAAATGGTATTTCATACCTTCATAAGATTTGGCAGGTCAAAGGAGATGAACTTGTTGAAGTTATCGATTTGCAGTTCAACACAAGTATTATTGCTTCAAGGAGAGTGGGAAGCTATAAGCTGAATGGTAAAGAGATTCAGAAGCAGGAAATTGATGATGCAATTGATTTTTTATTCGAGAAACATGACAACGCAAATGATGCTGAAACAAATGCGAAGCAATTGCTTAATAATTATTATAGTTCATGTATTAAAGAGATAAATAATGTATTATCAAAATATAGAATAGCTTATGCTACTAAGGATGGAACTGAAGATGGGGGCTATGATTTTCAGTATCTGGAGGGGAAGTATGATCTAATGTGTGCGATAGATTATGATTCTAGTAAGGATCTTAAAATCGTATCCAATAACTTATACCTAGTACCATCAAAAAAATGTAAAAAGAATTTAGAAACATAAAAGATAACTACGATGAGAAACTTAACAAAGCTAAAAAAATTCAGCACGAGAAAAACTTTAAAGGAATATTAACGGCTGATAAGGGTGCAGATATAAACTTACAAGACCAAGTAATTATAAGAAAAGATGGTGAAGCTTCTGATAAATCAGTCGTGATTTATGATTTGAATGGTGATGGGGTAGATGAAATGTTCTACCTTAGTAGACTGGGAAGAAGTGATACAAGCTATAACATAATTTACGCTTCTTCCGATAAGGAAAAATAATGGTTTAATTTCATATGCGATAGCAGATGGATTGAGTATGGCAGCAAATAAAGAGTTTTTCCAGCGCATTTGCAATATATATGAGTAAAAATGAAAAGAATACTTTTTATATTGCTATCGCTTCGCCTTTTAATGGAGGAGAATTTGGTAATTTCTCAGTCTTAAAGTATAAGGCTAGCGAGTACGGAAGGCTTGAGCTACAGAATAAGCTTGAGAATATTTTTAGAAAGAATATTAGAGACGATTACTATATAGACGATAAGGAGGTTTCGGCTAAGGAAGGTGCTACCAAGTTTGCCAGCATATCTAACGATGCAGGTCAGCTTTTGATGTACTCAGGAGATAGCCAGATAATTCCTGTATTTGCTTCATTTGGTAAGGATGAAGATAAGGCAATCAGTTATCAAGAGGCGATGAAAAATCTTTAGAGCGTTCTAAAATCAGATATTAATATAGTTTGTTCGATATATATTTGCCGTTGGTCGAATATTGACAATGATATTATCTTCCTTTAGACTTGTCCATAATACTTTGTAAAAGGGATTAGATATGGATAAATTTAAGAAAAAAATAAAGGTAAGAATAAGAAACTAATATATATCGCTTTATTAGTTATTGTAGTATTTGTAGCGTCGCTAATAGCTTTTTAAGATTTATAATTCGCAGCTAAAGAATGCGGAAGATGAAAGCTTTGAACAAACAGATTCAAACATTAATAAAAAAACAATGAAGTAAGTGTAAAGTCACTTTTAAAGAAATATCCAGTTGAGGTTAAGGGCTATAATGGATATGGGGTATTGTCATTTTATAAGTCAATAGATACATCTCGTAAAGAGGATATGCAAGTATTTAATGTTGATGGTGATTTTTTTCGCCTTTTAAAGAATGGTGATAAAGTCACTTTAAGGGTTTCAGAAAGCTATGTTGATGAACTGAAAAGCGATGGACTAAAGCTTGATAGAGAAAAAAATTGAGATAAAAAGTATCGGGACTAAAGGATATTTCAGAAATAAAGAATCTAGATGCCCTTATTAAAGAAAAATGATAATGTAGCTGAGTATAATAACGAGAGCAACAGCTATAAAAAAATATAAAATAGAAAGGCAGAGTGATTTCATAAAATATATTATTGATCCGGATAGTAGTTCTCGAGGTCAGATTTCATTAGTAAGCGTATATAAAGTTACAGCGGTAAGCTCAACTGAAACTAAAAACTGAGTACTACTTCTACGGTAACGTAGCTGATATTAAAAAAAGAACGGCAGTCTAGACCTTGAAACAGCTGATGCTGTTGTTAGCCTAGGAAGAATGGATATAGAAACCATATTGGCAGATTTAAAGGAAAGAGATTACAAGGAAATCAAGCTGAGGAAATAGGTAAACATGATTAAATTAAAGATAATTGTAGGTTTAATAATAATAGTATCTTCCTTTATATTTTTGATAAAAAATCGAGGAAAGAGCATGATGGATAAGCTGATGGATAAATCTAAGGATAATCCTGTAGCTTTAGATAGTGCGACTGAAACTTCTGATGATGAGAAGAAGGATAGATGATAATTGGAACAATAAAACCCTCTTTATACTGATGTAAATCCAGTAGTAGAGAGGGTTTTGTGTTTCTAAGGATTCAAGAGAACCACAAAGAGTTTGATATGTAGAGGATACTGGAAAAAAACAAGAAGGGAAAGCAGTCCGTAAACTAAATCTGCAATTTTCCAGTAGCTTTCGTAACCTGGTAATATTTTAAACTCTTTCTTTACCTTGATGCTTTGATTAGCTATTAGCTTCTTGAATAGGGCGTTTGCCTGAAGGGCATCGAGCTTTCCGAAGCGATAAAAGGGAATCTTCAAAAGTTCACCATCTGAGCTTGCTTCAGTTTTGTAAAAGTATATTCCTTTTTTGTTCATCAAAACATATTTTGCATCTGAAAAATTAATGCTCGTTTTTCTACGGAGAATTTTATTCTCATAGCTTATAGTGTTTTCATCATAGCTTACAACGAACTTGAGATTCAAGACTATAAGAAAAATGAGAAGAATAAATAAAGCTGCATATAAAAGCGTAGTAAGCGGCATATTTATTACATCGTGATATTTGAGCTTATGTATTTTGACTTCCCAGTTGATACTATATCTTAACAGTATAAGTATGCTTGACAGGATTAAAAAAACTTGCCTTAACGTAGATGTCGGTCTATATATGATTCTATTCATAATTTGCCTCCTGAGCTGCCTGTTTGTTAATCATATTTAATCAAAAAAATAAGACACAAATTCAAGGTTTTTGCATAATTATGTTTGAAAATTATCATTAATGAAAATTTGTCCTGTTTTTATATATGGATAATCCTAAAATTAGGACAACTATTAAAGCCTAAGATATGGAATGGCTAAATTGAGGTGATTTTGTCTTGCATATTAGCTTACTTATTGGCATAAGTTTTGCAGTTATAAATATAGAGATTTATTTTTAATTATTAAGGAGGACAAAATTATGATGAATTTCATTTGGGTTGCCTTTGTGGTAATCGCAGTAATTGCAGCAGCATTTACTGGAAAGATGGATGCCGTACTAGACAATTTGTTTAACTTTTCGTCTACAGCTGTTGATATAGCTATTGGGCTTATCGGCATAATGGCATTTTTCTGTGGACTCATGAAGGTAATGGAGGCGGCTGGTCTTTGCGACAAGCTAGGTAAGCTTATTTCACCTTTGATGCGTCTACTATTTCCAGAAGTGCCAGCAGATCATCCTGCTAACTCAGCAATGGCTCTTTACTTTGCAGCTAATATCCTTGGAATAGGAAATGCAGCAACGCCGTTTGGACTCAAGGCAATGCAGGAACTTCAGACACTGAACAAGACAAGAATATAGCAACAAATGCACAGTGTATGTTACTTGCGATTGCGACGACGTCAATTACTCTTATTCCTGTAACGGCAATAGGCCTTCGCGCAGGTATTCAATCAAAAGGTGCTGCCGAAATTATTGCTCCAGTTATCATCGCAACAACTATCTCAACTATCACAGGTATATTCTTTACTATAGTTTTAGGAAAATTTAAGAGATGGAACTACGACAATATAATTAAGAAAGAGATGGCAGCCGGCACTCTCGAAATCAATGAAGACTATATCGGCGATGATCCAATAGTTCTACCAGAAGAGAAATAGGAGGGAATACCATGGCACACGTATTAGAATTGATATCTGTATGGGCAATCCCGCTTGTGGTTGCTTTTGTAAGCGTATATGCTATTATAAAGAAGGTCCCTGTATACTCGACATTTACTGAGGGTGCAAAAGAGGGCTTTTCAACAGCTGTTATGATTATTCCATACCTTGTTGCAATGCTTTGCGCAATTGGAATGTTTAGAGCATCTGGCGCAATGGACTGGCTTGTAAAACTAATGAGTCCAGTAACCGATTTGATTGGAATGCCAGCAGAGGTTCTACCAATGGGAATTATGAGATCTTTCTCGGGTGGCGGAGCTGAAGGCATGATGGCAGATTTGCTCAAGGAATATGGAACGCAATCTCAGATAGGAAGAATTTCTTCAGTAGCTCTTGGATCAACTGAGACAACTTTCTATATCGTAGCTGTTTACTATGGAGCAGTAGGTGTTACAAATGTAAGACACTCAGTAATAGCTGGTCTTCTAGGAGATATTGCTTCATTAATCGCTGCAACTGTTATTGTAAATTTGATGTGGTTCTAGAATGAAAAATTTTGAAAAAATGCTTTATCCCAAGCAATTAAAAAAGGGAGACGCTGTAGGTATTATTTGCCCAAGCTCTGCGATTCCGACAGATAAGATTGAGCTCGTTAAGAGCACCATAGAGAATATGGGGTATAAGACTAAGCTTGCTGATAATCTCGATAAGGTTTTTGCTGGATATATGGCAGGCGATGGTGATGAGAGAGCAAAGTGGGTAAATCAGATGTTTGCAGATCCAGAGGTTGATGCCATATTCTGCGTTAGGGGAGGAGATGGAAGTTCAAGGCTCATGCCTTATCTCGATTACGAGACCATCAAAGCAAATCCTAAGATATTCGTGGGATATAGCGATGTGACAAATCTTCACATGGCGCTAAATCAAACCTGTGGTATGGTTAGCTTTCACGGCCCAATGATTTCATCAAATATGATAAATGGGCTTACAGATGAGGAGAGCGCTTCTTTCTTTGATACGATAAATGCTGAATCTGACTTTGATTATCAAAATCCAAATGGCTTTGATATAAAAACACTCAAGGGAGGAAAGGCTACAGGAAATCTCGTTGGAGGAAATCTTTCACTTTTATCTGCTAGCATAGGTACACCATTTGAGCTTGAGAGCGAGGATAATATTCTCTTTATCGAAGAGGTGAGCGAGCCAATGAGCAAGATAGAAAAGTGGATTTTCCATCTTAAGAATGCTGGCAAGCTAGAAAAGTGTAGAGGAATAATTCTAGGACAGTTCACAAATGTTGAGAATAAGGAGGATCCAAGCTATGATGAGAACCAGGTTGTTCTTGCAGCGCTAAAGGACCTTGATATTCCTGTAGTGTACAATGTGCAGTCAGGACACGGAAAACCTATGATGACACTTCCTATGGGTGCTCTATGCACTCTTGATGCAGATGAGAAAAGGATAAACTTTAAGGTCGAAAGATAAGATGAAGTTCAGAAGAAACGAAGTAGATATTAAGAAATTCACTATAGATAAGGAAAAGATTGAGAAGTTCAAGGATGATATGTCATACATGAATATTATCCCTAAAGACTTTTCAAAGAAGAGGCTTAAGAGCTGCCCAATTTGTGGTGGAGAGGTCGAAAACTGGACTATCAAAAGCCGCTGGACCTTACTTGATAAGATGTATGATTTTACCTGTCCTAAATGTCAAAGCACTTTGACTATAGGTGAGAGTGATATAACGGGGCTTTCGTATACTGGAGCATCGATATGTGGACAGGTCAAAAAGATGCACAACAAGGAGATGCGTGAAGTCTATGTAAAGTGCAAGCGCATTAATAAGGAAACTGGCAAGCAATATCTACAGGGTGATGAATTTACATTGAAAGAGCTCTTTGAGGAAATGCTTCCAATCAAAGACGACAAAAACGAATAATATATTAAAGGGACAAACACTCATAAGTAATTGAGTGTTTGCTCTTTTTTTGATAGAATTTAATCAGGAAGAAAGGTGGCAAGATGTACAAAGAGAAAATCCACGCATATAAAGTCTTTGCCGAAGATTTAAGTAAAGCAAGGCTAAAGAATGTCATGCTGATATATGGTGAAGAGGAATACCTTATCAAGTGGGCTATAGATAGCGTCATAAATAAATACGTGAGCTCAGCAACAAAGCAGATGAATATTTCATTTTTTGATGAGACCGAAATGAGCTCGACTGACTTAGTATCAGCTGTATGCGAGGCTTGTGAAACGCTTCCTCTTTTTTCGGACAAAAGGGTGATTGTTGTAAAGGAAATGAAGGCACTTTCATCTGATTCATCGCAAGCGATAAAGGATGCAGACCTTCAGCTTTTGTGCTCATCTATAGAGAAACTTCAAGATGAGACTATTTTGATATTCACTGCGAGAAGTGTAGATAAGGGTAAGAAGTTACCTAAGGAAATTATCAAAGCTGGTAAGGAATATAACTTTGATAGATTAGATAGAAAAGACCTGGCATCCTTTGCAAACAAGAGGTTTAAGCAGGCCAAAAAGACCATTTCAAATGCAAATATGCATCTTTTGCTAGATGAGACAGGGTATTTTAACAGAGAGAGCTACTACAATCTCTACACATTTATGAACGACCTATCAAAGCTGATAGCAGCTAGCGGTGATGTAATAGAAGAAAAGACTATAAGAGAGCTTGTAATCAGAGATGAGGATACATTTGTGTTCAACCTGCTTGATAGCATAGCAGCAGGAAGAAAGGATAGGGCGCTTGCTCAGCTACATAATATTTTTAAGTGATGGAGGAGATGAATTTCAACTTATCGGAAGTATTGTGTCACAGTTTGAGCTCATGTACTGCACAAAGCAGATGCTGGATGATGGAATGCAGGTGCGCGAAATAGCATCAAAGCTAAAAGCCAACGAATACAGAATCAAAAATATCACCAAGTATACTCAAGGCTTTTCTGCAGAAAAGCTATCAAAAGTTCTTTCCTCTGCATATGAGCTAAGCTCACAGATTACTACGGGACTATTAAAAATCATCGATGGCACTAGAGCTTTTTTTATCGCAGGAATTTAATTATATAAGATGCAAAAGTGAACCGAAAATGTGTTCGCTTAAACTAACTGAACCACAAATGATTCGAATTTGTGGTTTATTTCATTATCAGAATAAAAAAAAATTTTTTTCAAAACGACTTATACAAATTGATTTTTAGCAATTTGCTTTTTGTATAATTATTATAGGTTGATTATATATTGATAATGATATATCAAGAAGAGGAGGTAATACATTATGTGTACTAATTGCAAGATAGAACCGGATGCAAGATTTGAGGAATTAGCTCCGGTTTTAGAGAAGTATGCCAAAGTGCCAGGAAGTTTAATTACCATATTGCAAAAGACACAGGCAATTTATGGATACCTTTCACTAGATGCAATAAACTATATTGCTGCAGTGACTGGAATCGCGCCTGCAAAGATATATGGAGTAGCGACTTTTTATGCTCAGTTTAGGCTACAACCAGTTGGAAAGTATCTGCTAATGATTTGTCAGGGTACAGCCTGTCACGTTAACGGATCAGAGTCCATAGGTGAGGCAGTAAGCGAACACTTGAACATAAAGGATGGAGAGACTACAGAGGATGGATTGTTTACGCTAAATTACGTAGCCTGTCTAGGATGCTGCTCTCTAGCACCTGTTATGATGGTTCAGACAAGCGAAGGTGATGAAACATACAGTGAGCTTACTAAGGCAAAGGTAGTAAAGATTATCGATGAACTTAGAGATAAAGCTCAGGAGGTGCAGTAATGAAGATTATAATCGGACAGGGAAGCTGCGGAATCGCATCCGGAGCAAAGAAGACCGAAGAGGAATTCAGAAAAGTATTAGCTGCCGAGAATCTAGATGTTAAGGTTGACTTTACAGGTTGTGTAGGAACATGTTACCTAGAACCAATCGTAGACATTTACGATGACAACGGCGAGATGACAAGATATGTCAAGGTTCAGCCAGAGAAAGTTCAGGCTATCGTTGACGGACACGTTAAGGGCGGAAAGCCTGTCGAAGAACTTGCAATAGGAGCTAACGACAAAACATTTATCGGAAAGCAGCAGAGAGTCGTACTAAATAAATGCGGAATTATCAATCCTGAAAATATAGATGATTACATTGCAGTTGGCGGATATGATGCTACAAGAAAGGTTGTTACATCTATGACAGCTGATGAGGTAATCGATGTTATTAAGGTTTCAGGACTAAGAGGTCGTGGTGGTGCAGGCTTCCCAACATGGTTCAAATGGGATGCTGCTAAGAACAACTCAGCAGATGAGAAGTTCATAGTATGTAACGCCGACGAAGGAGATCCAGGTGCGTTCATGGATAGAGCTATCCTTGAGGGTGACCCACATTCAGTTCTAGAAGGTATGACAATAGGTGGCTTTGCTATGGGAGCTACAGAAGGTATCATTTACTGTCGTGCTGAGTACCCACTTGCAATCAAACGTCTAGAAATTGCTATGGAGCAGGCTAGAGAAAGGTTTCCTAGGTAAGAACATCTTCGGCTCAGGATACGACTTTGATATCAGAATCAAAGCTGGTGCAGGAGCATTCGTTTGCGGTGAGGAAACTGCACTTATTGCTTCACTTGAGGGTGAAAGAGGAATGCCTAGACTAAAGCCACCATTCCCAGCTCAGAAGGGATACTGGCAGAAGCCAACAAATATCAACAACGTAGAGACATATGCTAACGTTGCTTGGATAATTGTAAACGGTGGCGAAGCCTTCGCAGCAATGGGAAGCGAAAAGTCAAACGGAACAAAGGTATTTGCTCTTGCTGGTAAGATTAAGAAGGCTGGACTTGCAGAAGTACCAATGGGTCTTACAATCAGAGAAATTATTAATGATATAGGTGGCGGAATCAAGAATGACAGAGAGTTTAAGGCTGTTCAGCTAGGTGGACCATCGGGTGGTTGTGTACCTGAGTCACTTGCAGACACACCTGTAACATATGAAGATATCGTTAAGACAGGAGCTATCGTTGGATCAGGTGGTATGATCGTAATGGACGAGGATACCTGTATGGTAGATATGGCTAGATACTTCCTAGACTTTACTCGTAAGGAATCATGCGGTAAGTGTAACTACTGCCGTCTAGGTACTAAGAGAATGCTTGAGATTCTAGAGAGAATCACAGAAGGCAAGGGTAAGGATGGAGATATCCAGCTGCTTGAAGAACTAGCTGACAAGATTAAGAATGGTTCGCTCTGCGGACTTGGTCAGACAGCACCAAACCCTGTTCTTACAACACTAAAGTACTTTAGAAACGAGTATGAGGACCATATTTACAACCACAAGTGTACAGCAAGATCATGTAAGGCTTTGATTAAGTTCAACATTACAGATAGATGCGTAGGATGTACAGCATGTGCAAGAAATTGTCCTGTAAGCGCAATTACTGGTGAAGTAAAGAAACAGCATACGATAGATCAGACAATATGCATCAAGTGCGGTAAGTGTGAAGAATCATGTCGCTTCGGTGCAATAGATAGACTGTAGGAAGGGGGTTATTTCGATGAATAAATTCAGAATGAATATAGATGGCAAAGAAGTTCAGGCTGTTAACGGACAGACAATTTTGGAAGTTGCTCGTGAGAACGACATTTTCATCCCAACACTTTGCTATGACGAGAGAACTGAGATTTACGGTTCATGCGGACTATGTATGGTTGAGATAGAAGGCAGCCCTAAGCTTGCAAAGGCATGTGCTACTGCAGCAGCTCCTAACATGGTTATTTCAACAAACTCAGAGAGAGTTAACGAAATTAGAAAGACAAACCTAGAGCTTTTGATTAGTAACCACTATGGTGACTGTATTGGACCATGTATGAAGGCATGTCCAGGACACACTGACTGTCAGGGTTATGTAGGTCTTGTAGCAAACGGTGAGTTTGAAAAAGCAAATGAACTAATCAAGGATAAGATTCCACTACCTGCATGTATTGGCCGTGTATGTCCACATCCATGTGAAGACGCATGTAGAAGAGGACTTGTAGATGAGCCAATCAGCATTGCTATGATTAAGCGCTTTGCTGGAGATATGGATATCGCTGCAGAAGAGAGATTCATTCCAGATATGGAAGAAGATACAGGAAAGACAGTTGCTATCATCGGTGGTGGTCCTATGGGTCTATCAGCAGCTTACTTCCTAAGACAGAGAGGACACGAGATAACAATCTTCGACTCAATGCCTAAGCTTGGTGGTATGCTTAGATATGGTATTCCTGAGTACAGACTTCCAAAGGAAGTTCTTGACGCAGAAATCGCTATCATGGAAGCAATGGGAATTCAGATCGTTCCAAATACAAAGGTTGGAGTTGATATTCCATTAGATACAATTAGAAACGACTTTGATGCAGTAGTACTCGGAATCGGTGCATGGCTCTCAACAGGAGTAGGTTGCCCAGGTGAGGATGCAGAAGGTGTTATCGGTGGTATAGACTTCCTACGTAGAGTAGTTAGAAACGAGCACATCAGTCTAGGCAAGAATGTTGCAATCGTAGGTGGCGGTAACACAGCTATGGACGCATGTCGTACAGCTGTAAGACTTGGTGCTGAGAACGTTTACAATATCTATCGTAGAACAAAGAACGAGATGCCTGCTGATATGATTGAAATCGAAGAGGGTGAAGAGGAAGGTGTAATCTTTAAGAACCTAACTAACCCAATCGAGATTATTAAGGATGAGAACGGTCATGTTAAGCAGATTGTTCTTCAGGTTATGGAGCTTGGCGAAGCAGATGCTTCAGGAAGACGTAAGCCAGTACCTGTAGAAGGAAAGACAGAAACTATTGATGTAGATACAGTGCTTCTAGCTATCGGTCAGAAGGTAGATGCATCAATGTTCGAAATCGATAAGACAAAGAAGGGCGGAATTTCATACGACCCTAAGACAATGATGACAAGCATCCCTGGCGTATTTGCTGGTGGTGACTGCGGTAACGATAAGATTTCTATCGCTATCGAATCAATAGCAGATGCTAAGAAGGTTGCTGAGTCAGTAGATGCTTACCTAAACGGTGAGATTTACGAGTATGAGCCAAGATTCTATGTAGAAAAGGACGATATCACAGAGAAGACATTTGAGGATAGAGAAAGACTTTGCAGAGAAAAGGCTGATCAGCTAAACGCTCTAGAAAGAAAAGATAACTTCACAGAGGTTATCTATGGAGGTCTTACAGTAGAACAGGCAATGAAGGAAGCTTCACGTTGTCTAGAATGCGGATGTCACGACTACTTCGAGTGTAAGCTTGTTGATTTTGCAAACGAATACGATGTTAAGCCAGAAAGATTTGCTGGTGAGATGACAAAGATTGACTTTAACGATGATCATCCATTCATCCTTAGAGATCCTAACAAGTGTATCCTTTGTGGACTTTGCGTAAGAGTCTGCGACGAGGTTATGGGAATAGGAGCACTTGGTCTTGTAAACAGAGGTTTTGACACAGTTGTTAAGCCATCACTAGAGATGCCACTTATGACAACTGCATGTGATAGCTGTGGACAGTGCGTATCTGTCTGCCCGGTTGGTGCTATTCAGGAGAGACAGACAGTAGTTAAGGAAATTCCATTAGATACAGAAATTACAACAACAACATGTGCAAACTGTGCAGTTGGATGTACTATGGACCTAGAAAACTACGGAGATATGCTAATCAAAGCAAATCCTGATAAGGAAGGCTACGTAAATAAGGGACTATGCTGCGCTAAGGGTAAATGGGGATTTGATGCTTCAGTGCTCGAAGGCAAGATTGTAGATCCAATGATCAAGCGCCTAAACGGCGAGATGGAAGAAGCAGATTACCATGAAGCTTTGATTCTCGCTGCTAAGAACCTAGAGTCAGTCAAGGCAAGACACGGTGCAGGCTCAATCGCAGTTGCTATCTCAGATAGATATACTAACGAGGAAGCTTACACAATGAAGAAGTTTGCAGAAGTTCTTGGAGCAAAGGTATTCAGCTTCAATAACAGACACAATGCACTTCTAGATGTACTTGGACTTGATGCTTCACCTAACACAATTGACGAACTTCTTTCAACAGAAGTAATCCTAGTCCCTGCTTTCATAAAGAGCAAGGCAGCTGTAATCTGGAACAAGATTAAGCAGGCTGCAGCAGCTGGTGCAAAGGTTGTTGTTATCAACACACCTGAGGCAAGCACAGAGATTCCAGGAGCATATAAGACTGTTGAGACTGAAGATAGCACAGCATTCCTAAAGGCTCTTGCAAATGCAGTAATTGCAAACAAGGGTGAGTGCGCAGCAGAAGGTTTTGATGAATTCAAGGCATCTGTAGCTGGAGCAAAGGTGAGCGATGAAGTTAAGGAAATCGCTGATCTATATACAAATGCTAAGAAGGCTATGATTGTATTCGAACAGAATGTAATCAGCATCGCAGCAGCAGAAATCCTAGCAGGAATCGCAGTAGTTTCAGGACATATCGGAAGCCCAAGAGACGGTATCCTAGAAGTTAAGGCTAAGAACAACTCACAGGGACTTGTAGATATGGGAATCCATGCAGGATCTGAGGCTATGGAAGGTGTTAAGGGACTCATCATATTCGGTGAGGATCCAGCTGGCGTAGACCTAAGTGGACTAGAATTCCTAGTAGTATCAGATATCTACATGACTGATACAGCACTTCAGGCTAATGTATTCCTACCAGGAACAGGTTCAGCAAGTGCAAACGGTACATTCACAAATACAGAGAGAAGACTTCTTCCTGTAGAGTCAGCAATCGAAGAGGATGTTGACTTCAACAACTGGGAACTTGCAACAGAGCTAGCACACGTATTCGAGGTTGATTTCGGATTCGAGGACGAAGAGGATATCAGCAAGGCTATGGATGATGAAATCGCTCTTTACAAGTACGCAGAAGTTGGCGAAATATTCGGTGGTGTTCTAGAACCAATCGAGCTTAAGCTAGTAGCTGCAAAGGATGACAAGCTTGTAGATGTACTAGAGTGCACAGATGCGCTTATGAATCTAAACGAAAGCAGAATTCCAAAGCCATTTTCAGTAGTTGAGTAATAGTGATAAGCAAAGCTTAAACTAAAATAATGAATCCCGCATTCAGATATAAACTGAGTGCGGGATTTTTCGTACTAAAAATCCCCGCTTCTAGAGTGGGGATGTATGAGCTATATGTTCTTTGCCGATTCGATGAGCTCCTCAGCATTTTTTCGCGTTGCATCCGTGATTGTTTCACCACCGATTAGCCTTGCAATTTCATCAATCTGTGCACCCGAATCCAGCTTTTCTATGTGAGTATAGGTACTGCTGTCATCTGAATGCTTGAAAATTCTATATGCAGTATCGGCCATAGCTGCAATTTGGGGCAAGTGGGTGATACATAGAATTTGTTTTTCGCGAGATATTTCCCTTAGTTTCTTACCGACTACATGAGCTGCCTGTCCGCTTATTCCTTGATCTATTTCATCAAAGATGAGCGTTGGGATAGCGTCGCTACTTGCTGTAATCTTTTTGATAGCGAGCATTATTCTTGATATTTCTCCGCCAGAGGCTGTCTTTACAAGTGGCTTTAGTGGCTCACCTTTATTGGTAGAGATTAGGATTTCTACATCATCAAGGCCGTTTTCGTCAGGACTTGATTTGGGTTCGAATCGTATCTCTAGAGCAGCACCTGAAAAATTAAGGTCATTTAGCTCTATCAAGATTTTGTTGGAAATGTCTTTAGCAACAGCTTTACGAGCTTCGCTAAGCTTGTTTCCAGCTGATATCAAAGCTTCGTAGCTCTTTGATAGTGAAGCTTCAAGGTTTAACTTCTCATCGTCAAAGTTCTCTATGGTCAAGAGCTCACCCTCAATATTATCGCAGTAAGCGAGGATATCCTCTATGGTACTACCGTATTTCTTTTTAAGAGACTTTATGAGCTCTAGACGCTCAATTGCATCATCTAGCTCTGATGGATCAAATGTCATTTCGTCGACAGTGTCTCTTAGAACAGATACGGCTTCCTCAAGCCTATAGTATGCATCATTACATGATTCTAAAAGTTCACTAAGCTTTCCTGAGTACTCGGAAAGTGATTCGATGTATGAAAGGGCAGAACCTAAAGTGCTATATGCACCACGTTCACCATCTATGAGATCATAGGCGTGGCTTGCATCACTTGTAATCTTCTCTGAGTTTTTGAGCATGTCAAGGCGTTTCTCTAGCTCGGTGTCTTCTCCTGGGACAAGCTTTGCGGATTTAATCTCGCTGATTTCAAACTTATAAAAATCTAGCTTTCTTGCATTCTCAGAAGAGAGTGAGAGAAGTTTGTTTAGCTTCGCTTTCTTTTCTATATAGCTTTGATATTCATTAGAATAAGAACTCTTAAGCTTGTTTATTTGTTCAAAACCATAGGTGTCGACAAGTGTCAGGTGATTTTCGGTGTTTAGTAGTGATTGATTGTCGTACTGCCCGTGAATATCTGCAAGCTTTTGACAAGTGAGCTGAAGCTCTGCCAATGTTACGAGTCTACCATTCAGTTTGCAAAGGTTCTTTCCGTTAGAATTTATTTCTCTAGAAATGATTACTTCTTCGCCGTCAATTTCACCAGAAAGCTCAATAATTGCCTTATCTGTTCCAAAACGAACAAACGACGAATCAGCCCTGCTTCCAAGTGCAAGGCTTATCGCCGTTACTACTATTGATTTTCCGCTTCCGGTTTCTCCGGTAATGATATTCAGTCCTGAGTAAAAGTCAACATCGGTGTTTTTGATAATAGCAAAATCTCTGATACTGATGTGGTTTATCATTACTTGTGATTCCTTAAAATAAGCATGTTGTTAAAAATAGATAGGATTTCTTCTACATGATCTTCGTGATCGATGATGAGTAGAAGGGTATTGTCTCCTGCAATGGAGCCGACAACATGAGGCAAGCCAATGTTGTCAATAGCCTCGCCGGCTGCAGCGCCGCAACCTGAAAGAGTTTTAATGATTATTAAGTTGTGTGCAGATGCAAATGAAGTAATCGTTTCTCTAAAGATTTTTACAAATCGATCTGAGATAGGTGCATTCTGCTGCGTGCTTACTGCATATTTATACTTGCCTGTTGATGACAGTACCTTGATTAGCTGTAGCTCTTTGATATCGCGAGATATAGTCGCCTGTGTAACATCAAAGCCTTCGCTCTTTAGCATGGCCGCTAGTTTCTCTTGAGTTTCAATTTCGTTGTTTGAGATAATCTCAAGTATCTTAGTTTTGTCTCGAGTAACGCATAATAATAACCTCTCCTGGCAAAGATGCCTCCCTATTTTGATAATTATAACACATGTATAGTTATAATTAAAGATAATTTGAATGGGGATTTACAAATATTGACATATAAGCTCTCTAGTTAGACAAACATCTGTTCATATGTTATAATATCAAGCGAAAATTAGGAGAGATAAAGTATGAGAATTATAGGTATAGACCCTGGTTATGCCATTATGGGCTGGGGAATTTAGACCTAAAGGGAAATAAGTTCAGCGTTGTAGATTACGGTTCGATTACAACTGATGCAGGCGTAGAGGCACCTAAGAGACTTCAGCATATATATGCCGAGCTTGGAGCTATTATTGCAAAATATCAGCCTGAGGAAGCTGCGATAGAGGAACTGTTTTTTAATAACAATGCAAAGACAGTGATACTGGTTGGAGAGGCAAGAGGAATCGCGGTTTTGGCATGTGCAAATGCAGGACTTGAGATATCAGAATATACACCTTTACAGATAAAGCAGGCTCTTGTCGGATACGGAAGGGCTGATAAGAAGCAGGTTCAGGCAATGGTTAAGGCAATCCTAAACCTAAAGGAAGTTCCTAAGCCAGATGATACCGCAGATGCTGTTGCAGCAGCGATTTGCCACGGACACAGTCGTGGTAGGAGGGTAATTAAGTGATAAGATACATTAAGGGAACGATATATCATCAAATGGATGGTTCTATCATAGTCGAGAATAGCTCAGGAATGGGTTTTCATATAATGATTTCCGCAGGATCTAGTTTTTATAAGCTAGTCGACGGAGAGGACGTCAAAGTTAATATTTCAATGATAGTTAAGGAGGATGATATAAGCCTCTATGGTTTTTCTGATAGGGAAGAGCTTGAACTCTTTGAGCTTTTGATAACCGTAAGCGGTATAGGTGCAAAGGGCGCTATGTCAATAATGAGTGTACTCAGTCCTAACGCACTAAAGTTTGCGATTGCATCAGGCGATAGCAAATCTATAGCAAAGGCAAATGGTGTAGGTAAGAAGACTGCTGAGCGAATTATAATCGATCTTAAGGATAAGGTGGGAAGCTTTGATGAAGCAGAGCTAGATGGTCCTATAGATGATAAGATATTTGTTAATGACGATACTCGCTCGGAGGCTAAGATAGCTTTGATAAGCCTTGGCTATTCACAGCAAGAAGCAGAGAATGCTATAAGCAAGATTAAGGGTGAGAACTTGACAATAGAGGATTATATCAAGCTTGCGCTCAAGCAGATGTAGGTAGTAGGAATGGAAGATAGAATTACAAAAACAAGTGCCAATGAATTTGAAGAGAGACAGGAGGTCGGTCTTAGACCGCAGCGTCTTGATGATTTTATTGGGCAAAGTCATGTTAAGGAAAATCTAAAGATATTTATAGAGGCGGCAAAGCTTAGAGGTGAGCCACTAGACCATGTTTTGTTCTACGGCCCTCCAGGACTTGGTAAGACGACACTTGCGGGAATCATTGCAAATGAGCTTGGTGTTGATATTAAGATTACTTCTGGCCCTGCCATTGGAAGAGCTGCAGATCTTGCCGCCATTTTGACTAATCTAAACGAAAACGATGTTCTTTTTATAGATGAGATACATAGACTTAATAGATCTGTTGAGGAAGTCCTTTATTCTGCGATGGAGGACTATGCTCTTGATATAGTTATAGGAAAAGGACCGTCTGCAAGGTCGATAAGACTCGATATAGCAAGGTTTACTTTGATAGGTGCAACTACGAGGGCCGGTAGCCTTTCTGCACCTCTAAGAGATAGATTTGGCGTCATAGACAAGTTCGAAGTATATGGAAGCGATGAGCTTATCAATATTATTGGTAGGTCTGCATCCTTGCTTGGGGTGACGACAGATGAAGATGCACTTTATGAGATGGCAAGATGCTCAAGAGGAACTCCTCGTGTTGCAAATAGGATACTTAAGCGCGTAAGGGACTTTGCTCAGGTTAGCGGAAATCACATATTGACTTTGAAACGGCTCAGCGGTCACTTGCTGCTCTTGGTGTTGATGCACTTGGTCTTGAGAAACTAGATAGAGAGATTTTAGATGCGATAATAACAAGGTTTAACGGTGGTCCAGTGGGTATAGATACAATTGCTGCATCGATTGGTGAGGAGAGAATTACCATCGAGGACGCCTACGAGCCATATTTAATACAGCAAGGATTGCTTTATAGAACGCAGAAGGGCAGAATGGCTACTGAGCTTGCCTATAAGCACCTTGGAATCGCCTATAGCGGTGACAAAAACATCGATGCACAGGAAGATGGTGCAGAGTAATTTGGAGAAATAGATGCATATAAATGATTTTGATTATAAGCTTCCGGAAGAGCTGATTGCTCAGAAACCACAAAAGGATAGGGATAAATGTCGCTTGATGGTTTTGAGACGAAGCGACAATAGCATAGAGCATAGGCATTTCTTTGATATACTAGAATACCTAAAGGAAGGCGACTGCCTATTGTTAAACGATAGTAAGGTTATTCCGGCAAGGCTTTACGGTATCAAAGAAGAAACTGGTGCCAGGGTCGAGTTTCTTTTGATAAAAAGGATAGAGGGTGACACATGGGAGACTATGGTGAGGCCCGGGAAAAGGCTTAAGCCTGGCGATAGTGTAGTGTTTTTCAGATGAGGACGGAAAGAAACTTAGAGCAGAGATTCTTGACTATGGTGAGGATGGTACTAGAATTGTCAAAATGGAGTACGATGGTATTTTGATGGAAAGGCTTGAGGAAATTGGATCCATGCCACTTCCGCCATATATTTCAAGACCTAGCAACGATGAGGATAAGGATGATTATCAGACTGTTTACTGCCACGAGGAGGGTTCTGTAGCAGCTCCTACGGCGGGACTTCACTTTACGACGGAGCTTTTAGAGAAGGCTAGAGAAAAGGGTGTCAAAATCGCATTTGTGACGCTTCATGTAGGTATTGGTACATTTAGACCAGTTAAATGTGAGACTATAGAAAATCATCACATGCATTTTGAGGAGTATTCTGTAAGTGAGGAAACAGCTGAGATTGTAAACGAGACTGTTTTGAGCGGTGGTAGAGTTATATCTGTTGGAACGACATCAACGAGAACTGCAGAAAGTGCAGCTTGCTTTGATGAAAAGAGTGGTAAATATCTTCTTAAGGCAGGTTCAGGAAGTACGGATATTTTCATATATCCTGGATATGAGTTTAAGATTATAGAGTCTTTAATTACGAACTTTCATTTACCAAAATCAACTTTGATGATGCTTGTTTCCGCGCTTTATGACCGCGAGCATATTCTGAAGGCATATGACGAGGCAGTTAGGGAAGAGTATAGATTTTTTAGCTATGGCGATGCCATGTTTATAGAATAGGAGGATTAGATATGAATGATCTTTTGAAATCAATGAAGTGGGGAATGATGCTCACAGGTCTTTTGACAATAATAATAGGCATCATGATTTGTACAAACCCAAGTGGGGCAATTATCTCAATTATACGTTTCATCGGATGGGTTTTGATTGTTGCTGGAGGTGTTTCTGCAATAGGTGAGTTTATGCAACGCACAACCTCATATAGAACATATTCGACAATGACGTTCGCACTTATAAGCCTTGTCTTCGGTATAGTGCTTGCAATTAGACCAGCTTCATTTGTAAATTTTGTTGGAACAGTAGTTGCGTTAATATTGTTTGTCCACGGAATCAATGCAATAGTTTCAGCGCTTAATTCGAGAAAGTATGGATACAATCAGTGGAAGATTGCTTGCCTTTCTGGAGTTATATTTGCTGTAGTAGCATTTATAATATTAATCAATCCGTTCTCATCAGCTAGTGCGCTCATGCTTTTCATAGGAATAGTTCTTATTGGTGATGGAATTTCTAACATTGCCATGGCATTTAGCATAGGTAGAACGATGCACACGTATCACAAAAACGCGATGGGCGATAGATACATTGATGTAGATTATACAGAAGTTGACAATAAATAATTTGAGGTTTATTAATGAAGCATGCAGTAAGCTATGAACTTAAGAAAAAAGATAAGAATAGTGGGGCCCGTAGGGGTGTACTTCATACTCCGCATGGAGATATACAGACGCCAGTGTTCATGCCAGTTGGAACCCAAGCAACAGTCAAGGCTATGACGCCTGAGCAAGTTGAGGCAACAGGAGCCAAGCTGATATTGGGAAATACCTATCATCTATTCCTAAGACCTGGACATGAGATTGTAAGGGAAGCTGGCGGTCTTCACAAGTTTATGAACTGGAATCATGCTATTTTGACAGATAGTGGTGGTTTTCAAGTTTCTCTTTGGGTAAGCTTAGAAAGATTTCTGAGGAAGGTGTTACTTTTAGGAGCCATATTGATGGATCAAAGAAGTTTATCTCACCAGAGATTGCTATTGAGATTCAAAATGCGCTAGGCGCAGATATAATAATGGCCTTTGATGAATGTGCACCTTATCCAGCAGATAGGCGCTATGTTGAAGATTCCCTAAATAGGACAACAAGATGGCTAAAGCGCTGCAAGGATGCTCATAAAGATATTGAAAAACAGTCCCTATTTGGAATCATGCAGGGCGGAATGTACAGTGATTTACGTAAGATGAGCGCAGAGCAGATAGTTGATCTTGATTTGCCAGGATATGCGATAGGCGGTCTTTCTGTTGGTGAGCCTAAGGAGCTTATGATAGAGGTTCTTAACAACTGTGTTGATTATCTTCCAGCAGAAAAGGCTAGGTATTTGATGGGCGTTGGTACTGTCGACTATATCTTTGAGGGTGTTGAGCGCGGAATTGACATGTTCGACTGCGTTCAGCCTACCAGAATAGCAAGACATGGAATGGCTACGACATCAAAGGGTAAGCTCAATATTAAGAATGCTAAATTTGAGAGAGACTTCTCACCACTCGATAATGAATGCGACTGCTATACATGTAGAAACTTCTCAAAGGCATATTTGCGCCACCTTTTTAAGGCCAATGAAATGCTTTGTAGCACACTTTTGTCAATCCATAATATTCACTTCCTAGAGAAGATGATGGAGGGCATACAGCAGGCAATAGAAGAAAATAGATTTTTAGAATATAAGAAAGAGTTTTACGATAAATATGGAGAATTTTAGTCCCTGTCCACATCGTGAGTTTTGTGGCGGATGCAAGTACAACGGAGAAGATTATGAGACAGTTTTAGCAGAAAAGAACTCGCTAGTTTTGTCATATCTTGAAAACAACGGCATAGATACATCACTATATGTGGGCATAGAAGGACAGCCTGAAGAAGCAAGATATAGGTACAGAAATAAGATGGAGTATACCTTTGGAGATCTTGTTAAAGACGGTGAAATCACCCTAGGAATGCATAAGTCAGGGCAATTCATGTCCATTGTTACTGTAGATCAATGCCAGCTAGTAGATGAGGACTTCAACAAGATTCTAAGATGCACACTTGATTTTGCAATAGAAAAGGGATACAAGAAGTATCATAAGCGCACGCACACTGGACTTTTGAGGAACCTTCTAGTTAGAAAGGGAGTTAGAACCAAGGAGCTAGTAGTCGATATAGTTACAAGCTCAGAGAGCAAATTCGATGAAAAGGGCTGGGCTGAAAGACTTAAAGAACTAGAGCTAAATAACAAGATAGTTGGCATAGCAAGAACAATAAACGATGGCCTAGCCGATGCCGTAAACTGCGACGAACAGCATATAATTGAGGGTAGAGACTATTACTTTGAGAACCTTCTAGGACTTGAGTTTAGAGTAAACCTCTTTTCATTCTTTCAGACGAACGTGAATGCTGTAGAAAAACTGTATACTGAGGCAATAAATCTCTTTGATGATATAGAAGGAAAAACGGTATTTGACCTTTACTGCGGTACTGGAACAATTTCTCAGGTAGTTGCATCAAAGGCAAAGCACGTAGTTGGAGTTGATATAGTGCCAGACTCAATACATGCAGCTGAAGAAAATGCGAAAATAAATGGAATAGAAAACTGCGAGTTCATCTGCGGAGATGTGTTTGAGGTGCTAGATTCAGTAGAAAAGCTTCCAGATGCAATCGTAGTAGATCCACCAAGAGTTGGTATCCAAACAAAGGCTGTAAACAAGATAGCAGGCTATGGCGTAGACGAAATCGTTTATATATCCTGCAATCCAAAGACCATGGCAATCGACCTCGTAGACTTCCAGAATATGGGCTACGAGATTAAGTACATCAAAGCATACGACAATTTTGTGTGGGCAAAGCATACTGAGGCTGTAGTCCTTTTGGTTAAGGCCTAAAGGCCGTAAACCAAAAGATGGCACTGCCCATGCGACAGCTGTCCAAGAGCAAGGAACGAAGTGACGATGCGATTGGAAACAGCGAACCGCTGAAGCCGTAACCCTATTAGTTAAGTCACAAAGTAATAGCAGGTAGGACTAATAGAAAGTAAAATCTAGATGGATAAACAGATACTTATTGATAAATGGCTCCATGAGCAAGAAATTGCATATATAAAGGGATGGGATTTTTCTCATATTAGAAACCGGTATACAGAAGAAGATGATTTACCTTGGAATTTTGGAAACATAATAAATAACTATCTCAGAGAAACGGACCATCTATTAGATATGGAAACAGGTGGTGGAGAGTTTCTCTTGACTTTCAATCACAGTCCAAGCCTATGTGCAGCAATTGAAGGTTATGAACCAAATATAAAAATTTGTGAAGAAATACTATTACCGTTAGGTATCGACTTTAAACCAGCAGATGGAGGAGATGCGCTTCCTTTTGATGATGAATATTTCGATGTTGTTACTAATAGACATGGGAAATATGAGGTAAAAGAACTTAAAAGAGTTCTAAAAAAGGGAGGATATTTTCTAACACAACAAGTAGGGGCTGAAAATGATAAAGAATTAATAAATTTATTAATAGGTGACTTAGAAAGTCCATTTCCTGAAGCTTATTTAAAAATTTGCTATACAAGAATTTAAAGATAATGGATTTGAAATTATAGATGAGGGAGAGTCATTTAATCCAATTAAATTCTATGATGTGGGTGCACTTGTTTGGTTTGCAAGAATCATCGATTGGGAATTTCCAAACTTTTCTGTACAGAAATATCAAGATAATCTTTTTAAAGCGCAGGAAATTCTTGAAAAGGAAGGTGTAATAGAAGGAAAAATCCATAGATATTTTTTTGTTGCGAGGAAAAAAATAATATATGTTGAAATATTACACATATTATTTAGTATAAAAAAATATTACACTATACAGGATATACTTATAAAAAAATATACATCCATTCATTTTACATTCATCTTTCTCAATTAAAAGTGTAAGCATAAAGAGGCACACATTATTAAATTAAGAGGAAGAGGAAAAACCATGAAAAAAAGGTTTGGAAATATTTAATGATTATATAGGTAAAATGATAGATAATTTCCTTACTACTTATTCAGGAGAACACTCCACTTTAAAGTATTCAAGTAAATTCATCATTGTCCCTTGTCCATCATAACAAGTATCAATTAAATAGCCAGGCTCATTTAGATATTCACTTAATCCACGATAATAAAAGGACTTCTTTTTGTCCTCAATGATAAAAGGGACTAAATTATGTTTAAGGCACTCTTTGAAAGCAATTAGTCTGCCAACTCGACCATTTCCGTCTTGAAATGGATGTATACGTTCAAATCGGAAATGAAATTCTACGATGTCTTCAAAACTTATGTGCATTTTCTCGGTATAAGAAAAAAGTAGATGTTGCATATCAGTTGCTACATCTTTTGGTTCTGATGTTTCCATACCACCTACAATGTTTGGACGAGCTTTATAATCTCCAACATTAAACCAAGACAGTGTTTCATCTTTTGTTCTACTTTTTAATATATAGTGAAGGTGTTTGATGTTTGATTCTGTCAAAGGTTCATCTGCGATATCAATGCAGTAGTCAATGGCTCTGAAATGGTTAATTGTCTCGATTATATCATCTACAGATAGGCTTTCTTCACTGTCTATAGTGTTGGTTTCGAATATGCGCCTTGTTTGGTCTTCGCTTAAAGCGCTGCCCTCCATGTGATTGGAATTATAGGTCATACGTATTTGAAGTTCGTGATATAGACCACCGGATATCTTATAATCCTTTTCTTCTCTTAGCTGTCTGAGAAGGGGATTGTCACAAATAATTGTGTAAAGATCCTCTTCAGAGCAATGAAAGAAATCACATAATTTCCGTATAACAGAGGAAGAAAGCTTTTCGCCCCTCGAAATCTTCGCAATAGTTCTTGATGAAATATGAAGCAATTTCGTTAAATCGGATTTACATAGCCTATTTTGTTTTAATAATTTTAGTAAACCATTGTAATTATACATAATATGACCTCAACTCGATTTCTTTACTTATTATATCAAAAATGGAGCCAAAAGTAAAGATTGTTAGAACTTTAGAGTAAAGACTGAGGTTGTATATATAGTTAAAAAAATAGTTGGTTCATTAGTGAATTTAACATATAATTTAAAAAGGTAAACTGTTATATATAATAAGACATATAGTCAGGAGATTAATATGCATGAACTAGTAACATTTGAATCTGCAAGTAAATATATCACAGAAATAATAACAGATTTTTAAGGATTTGATTGTATCAAAGTACAAAGAATTACAAGATGCAGAATGGACATTTAATAAGGGGTCAACAAAAGTATGCACGGCTGATGAAAAGGGCAAGAAGAAACGATGCAAGGTCGGAATAGGGTATATATCAAAAAGTAGCACTGACAGATGATATTGCAATGGAAATCTGGAAATTGTTTATGTCATATTTTGGTGATAGCTGTCTACCTAAGCTAGAAAGAATCACAGGGAATGAAGAAATGGGCAGATATGCGTTTTCAGCAAAAAACGATAATGGAGATATGATTGAATGTACAGTTAATACGCCAGGTGAATGGAACATTCCGCTTATTAATATAACTGGGTATACTACTGCTAGATATAGAAATATTGA